>ERZ772875.2457-NODE-2457-length-13574-cov-3.145869_pt1 | contig 13574 bp, 10 predicted proteins | sample MGYA00580585_ERZ772875 | MGnify/ENA primary metagenome ERZ772875 (study PRJEB29015, sample SAMEA2737736) | human gut metagenome | biome: human gut; feature: human-associated habitat; material: faeces | place: China | collected 2012 ... | reverse complement strand
CCCTGACCGTCAATTACAAGGATCGTCATATCAAAACCGTTCCTTTCATCCCACATAAATAAACGTACCGGACGCAGGCGCGCCGTATGCTTCCTGAGTAAGTGCACGTAGCGCCTCTCCCCCATCTGTATCACTGAACAGGCTCGGATACATGGCCTTGGCAAGCAAAATCGCCGCGCCGGTCCGTCTGGCCTGACCGGAAAGCAGCTCCTCGGAGAGCAAAATGACCCGGCCATTCCGGACGGCATCCAGCCCGGACCAGCCCTCCCGTGCTTTCAACGCACCGCAAACCGTTTCCGCCTGTCGGGTGGACGACACTCCGCTGCCAAGGACGGAGCGCTCCACGACCTTGACGATCACACCGGGATCTTTACGCTGGATCCAGCCGTCATCCACAATCAGTGCGTCATTTTGCAGCTTTGCGGACACGTCATACGCCCCGGCATTCAAGATGATCTGATGCTCGTCAGATGATTTATGGACAGTGTGGTAGTCCTCCGCCGTCTCCCAGTAAATATAGAAGCGCTGGCACTCAAAGAGGCCGCTCAAACGGTCCTCCAGCAACGTTTGATAGTAAAGCAGTGCGGTTTCTGCCGTTTGGCCGCTTTCATCCGCGCCGGTGTTTTCTGCCTGGTCAGCGGGAACGGTTTCCGTTGCGGTCAGCTCACCGGTGGTCGCATCCTTTGCGCCGGTAGCTCCCCCATTGGCATCATGCTCCGGTGTTTTTCCGCCGTCCCCCTGCTGCGTGAGGGTCTTGTCCGCACCGGGAACGATCTCAGCGTCTGCGTCCTCCGCATACGTCTTTCGGTCGGAATCCGGGTCCGTTGCGGTCGGGGCATCCGCATCCGGTCTGACATCCTCTTCTGCTGCGGAATCGCTTTCCGCCTCCTCAGCACGATCGGTCTGTCCCAGTTGGTCCTCCGCCGTCTCGCCGTTCTCATCGGGGATCGGATCCACAGGCACGGTGGTCCGGGTACGGCAACCCGTCAGGGTCAGCAGCAGCACCACAGTCAACAATAAAAGCTTTGCGTTTTTCATTCTTGCTTCCTCTCAGGCGTGGAGACACTCCACATACTTCAAGCGAAATTTTGTTCTCCGGTCTGCATTGTCATACAGCAGCCGCTCCGTTTCGGTTAAAAGACTTTGCAGTTCGGCCCGCTGTTCCTCCCCCATGGCATGGGTACTGTATGCAGACTCCTCAAAAAGTGCAGCGGCATGACGGAACAGCGCGGCGTATTCCGGAGAAACGGTTTGGGCCAGCGCAGCGTCCCATTGGGAGAAGGGGCGATTCCCAACGCCTTTTCCGCATCGATCCAGATAGGCAGCCAGATGCAGAAACATGGCGCGGATCGCCTCCCTGCAGTCAGGGGAATCAAACGCCGCCCGCCGTTCCATTGCCTTGCGCCGCCGGGCGTCAAACAGGATGAACGGCAGAAAGGGCAACGTCAGCAGAGCCAAAATCAGAATCGTCAGTACGGCGATTTTTAGATAGTCGATGCGCTTGGGACGGCTGATTTCCTGTTCCTGTTCATAAATATGCTGATAGTCCTGCGTATTCTGCGTATCTCCGGACATCTCTCCGGCGGTTTCCGTATCCAGCCGGTTTTCCTCACGGGCGGTCTGGGGCGGTTTCTGCTGCGGCGTATAGTCTGCGCCGGAAACAAGCTGTTCGGCAGCATCCAGCCGATCCCGCACATGCTCAGAGGCTTCCTCCACCCCCATGCGAACACCGGGAGCCAAGAGCTGTACCGTCAGAAAAACGGCCATGACCGCCAGCAGAAATACCAGTCTGCCCCGCAGGGTATCCACAGGCAGGGCCAACAGCGCCAGCAACGCAAAAATCAGCACATTGACAGCCGCCGGAGGAGTCAGTCCGAACCAGATCTCCCCGCCGGCCAGGGCCAACGCCGCCAGAAGCGGAACGATCTTGCTGCCGCGCAGGTATGCAAGCAGGAGAACACCGGCCGCTGCCGTCATCAGCAGGCCCAATGCCAGAACCGGGCTGGCCGCGTCCGAAACCTTAAAATAATTGTAGGCATAGGCATTGACCGCCTCGCTGGCCGCAAACACCAGATTGCACAAGCACTTCAGGCTTTCTCTGGCAGGCTTGAGGGCCAGAAGCAGCACTGCCGCAAGCAGCGGCACACCGGCAATGGGGAGTGCTGTTTTCCATGGTTTTGCCCGCTCACTTTTTTGAAAATCAAATTGTAACCCAACCGTCTGATGTTTCATGAACATTCCTTAAATCTCAAGATATTCCAATTCCTGCGCCATATTCTTCCGCGAAAAGGGTACAACTGTCACCCCGCCGCAGCTCTGTGTGCCGCCGTCAGACAGCAGCACGGTCACACGGTTGCCCGCCTGCAGCAGGGAAAGGCCCCGGGGCAAGGACGGCGCGCAGACAACGGTATGCGCATAGACATCCCCGGACCATTTGCGAAAGCAGTCGCAGATGCTTTCCGCATCCGGTGCGGCAGCGGCAGTCAAAATCTGCTCACGCACCGCTGTACAGTCCTGCTGATCCCGTACCGTGCACAGAGAGAGCTCCTCTAATTCCCTGTTTTTCCAGCCAACAGAATGGGTGATCCCCTGTTCTGTCAAGGATCGGGACAAGGACAGCAGCGCTGTCATGGCCGCGTCCAGCGCATCCGCGGCATCTTCCTTCCCAGTGGTGGAGGTATCCAACAGCAGCAGGACCTCCTCCGCTACCGGAAGCCCCAGTTCCCGCACCATCAGGGAGTCTGTCTTTTGGGAGAGCTTCCAGTGGATCTGCCGGATGGGATCGCCGGGGACGTATGTACGGAATCCGAAGGTCTCACTGGGATCGTGCCCCGGATGGTTGGAAGACCAGCGCTCGCTGTCCGCCGTGACCGTTTCATTTTCCGCAAGGGTGATCCGCACACCAAACAGCGGCGGCTCGACGGTCACTAAGCGAGTGCTCTGAACCGTCAGGGCACAGCGGTACAAGCCAAACCAATCCTGCACAGCCGCGTCGCTGAGAGAAAGCATGACCGTACCGCAATGGGCGGTACGCAGCGTACCTGCCGCGTCAGGCGCAAACCGCGAGGCCGAGAGCTTCACCGCCGTTTCCTCCCCGGTCAGGCGGCTGCGGCCCCGAAGCACTGCCGTCAGCACCGCTCCGGGCAGAAGGCCCTCTGCCCGCACGGAGCATTCCGCGGCATCTCCCTGTTTGCAGCAGTCCGGCGCAGATAGATGAACCGTTACCCGTCTGGCTGAACGCACCGCGCAGAGGACCGACGCAGCCGGCAGGAAAACTGAAGCGGCCAAAATCGTCCGGGTGCCGGTATTGTTCTCAAAGAAATACAGCAAAATGGCAAACAGCAGCCATGCGCCGTAAGCAAATCTCCGTTTCCGCATCATGCCTGTCTGCGGTCCGGAACTTCCACCGTTTCCAGCAGTTCGTTCAGTACCTGCGTAACCGTTCCGCCGGACAGCCGTGATTTCTGGTTAAGGATCACACGATGGGCGCAGACATCATGGAAAATCGCCTGCACATCGCCGCCTGTCACATAATCCCGGCCCTCCAGATAAGCATGGGCCTTGGCCATACGGTCAAGGAACAGGGTGCCGCGGGGGCCAACCCCGCGGGTGCCTACCTCCACCATGGGATGCTCCCGGGACGCCATGGCCAGACGGGTAATATAGTCCAGAATACTGTCCTTTGCTGTGACGGCCCGCACCTCCGCCTGCATCCGCAGCACATCGTCACGGGTGACCACCTGCGCCACGGAACCAATGGGATCTGTGCTCTGGCGGTCCCGGAGAATGGACATCTGGGCCTCATAATCGGGATAACCGATGGAAAGCCGGACAAGGAACCGGTCCATCTGGGCATAGGGCAGCAGTTGGGTACCTGCGGTTCCTACATTGTTCTGGGTCGCGATCACCGCAAAGGGCTTTTGCAGTGGATAAGTCATGCCGTCCACCGTGACCTGACGTTCTTCCATCGCTTCCAGCAGGGCGGACTGGGTTTTGCTGGACGTCCGGTTGATCTCGTCCCCAAGCAGCAGGTTAGTATTGCTCACCACGCCGCTCTTGTACTCAAAGCAGCCGCTGTTCTTGTTGTAAATGGAAAAGCCCACAATATCGGACGGCAGCACATCCGGCGTGAACTGGATGCGGTTATAGGTCAGGCCCAGTGTGCGGCTCAGGGCCACCGCCAGCGTTGTTTTGCCGACGCCGGGGATATCGTCCAGCAGAACATGTCCGTCGGCCAGCAGCGCCATCAGGATCTTTTCTATGACCTCACGCTTGCCTACCACGGCCTTTTCCACTTCAACAATGATCGTTTGCAATTCACGGTTCATACGATAAGTCCTCATTTCCTACCATCGCTTGACAAGGGCAGACACGGTTTTGACGGGCAGAAATGTCTGCACCTGACAGGGATGGATTTTCGAGTGATTTTTGTTTTTTGAGATGCAGGCGGGCTGGCGCCCACCAAGGCGAAAAGAGCAAAAAGCGCCAAAAAGACGCGCTGTCAGGCGTGTTTGCCCTTGTCGAGCGATGGTATGGTTTTGATTGCCGTACAACACAGCAGTCCCAAGTGGTCCGCTCTGTTCTAAAGCAATAAGGATGCCCGCACATCCGTCTTGTGACGGATGTGCAGGTCTCCTGCGGCTTGTGCCTCGTGATTTACTTTGCGGGAACGGTCAGCGTCTGACCCACATAGATCATGGCCGCGTCCTTGATCTGAGGATTGGCAGAGAAGATCTTGCTCCACAGCTTGCCGCTGCCGTAGACCTTAGATGCGATCTTCCAGAGGGAGTCGCCGGACACAACGGTGTAGGTTCCATTCTCTGTCGTGGTCGCGGACTGGCCGGGCTTCGCAGACTCAGCCGGCGCCGCGGTGGCCGTTACCGTGATGCGGCCCTGAGGGGCGGCATAGGCGTCGCCTACCATATTTCCCAGCTCTTCGCTGATGTACATCCACACCACATCCCGCACAACGGCCTTGGTGATGGCAGACTTCTCGTTAGCCTCCGCAGCCGCCTTAAACACATAAGAGGAGTCCATGCCGTTAAAGTTTGCGTTGTGGGTGATGACCGCATAGGTAGCGTTCGGGTCGAACGCCTTGCCGTTTACATCGGTGATCGTCACACGGCTGACGGAATTTGCCTTGAACCAGTACTTGCCGTAAGCTTCTCCCTTGTCATAGGCCCGATCCGCGTTGACGCTGTAAGTCAGGCCCGCAGCCTGCATAAAGGAAGCGCAGGCATCGGCGGATGCATCGCCGTAGGGCAGCGCCTGAGCAGCCGCCTCCAGAGCTTCCAGCAGCTGAGCGCCGCTCATATAGATCACAGCCACCTTGTTGGGATAGGGCAGGACGGCTGCCAGCTCCGCCGCGCCGAACTTGCCGGCAGCAATGTCGGCGCGCAGATTGCCACCGTTCCAGAGGGCAACAATGTGATCGGCGTCCACATCTACCTTGGTGTTGCCGGCGGTCACATCGTCCTCGTCAAAATACGCATTGATCTTGCCGGACACGGCGAACCACCGCAGCGCGTCGGTCCACAGATCGCCCAAATTGGTCTCCGCCTTACGGGCCGCGTTGTCTGCGCCGGACAGCACCACGCTGCTGTAAGCCTCCAGCGTGTCATCCAGTTCCACCTCATTCCCGTGGGCATCCACGAACTTGGATGCGGACACGGACGTGGCCATCACGCTGAGTGCAAGCCCCAGCGTCAGCGCAAGGCTGATAAATCTGTTCAGTTTTTTCATAGCTTCCTCCTAAAATGAGTTTTCAGGCATTTTCCGCAGCATCAAACAAAAAAGGCACCAATACCCTCCTTGGGAGGACACTGATACCTTCGTAATATCTGTATTGCCTGAGCGTATAAAAACATATGCGAAAAATGTCAGCTTGTGCCAACTTTGCCAGCTTGTGCTGACGGAAAAATTTTATCAAAAAAGTTTTATGTTGTCAATACGCCATTTGCCATGCTGCAATTTCCGAAAGATTCCGGTTGCGCGGGGTGGCAAAATCCGGTATGATAGAAAAAAAGTGAAAAGGAGAACTGCCATGATCGAAGAAATGCTGGCATATAACCGCGAATTTGTCCGTTCCAAGGGCTACGAAAAGTTCCAGACCAGTAAGTTCCCCGACAAAAAAATCGCCATCCTCACCTGTATGGACACCCGTCTGGTGGAGCTGCTCCCCGCGGCGCTGGGCATCCGCAACGGCGATGTGAAGCTGATCAAAAACGCCGGCGGCATGATCACCGGCCCCTTCGACAGCGCCGTGCGCAGTCTGCTGGTGGGCATCATCGAGCTGGGCGTGGAGGAGGTCATGGTCATCGGCCATACGGACTGCGGCGTGGCCCACATCAACGCCGACATGATGATCCGCCACCTGATCCAGCGGGGCGTTTCTCAGGACCATATCGACATGATGCGCTACTGCGGCATTGACTTTGAGGCGTGGCTCCGAGGCTTCGACTGCGTGGAGAACTCCGTGGCGGAAACCGTGGACCTGCTGCGCAACCATCCCCTTATGCCCGCCGATGTCACCATCCGAGGCTACGTCATCAACACCGAGACCGGCGAGTTGACCCCGCAGGAGTAAAATCCGCAGCAGGCTCCGATCCCAACTGGGCCGACGGTGTATATTTTCGGCCTGAAACTGTCGATAAAGTGGTAAATCCTCCGTACCGGTAAGGAAGGGTGTGCGCGGGAAACCCAAGAAGGGGAAACGGGCGATGCGCCGCCAGCGGCGGAGAAAGCGAGCCCGTTTCGAGGAAGGCCCCGATTTCCGGGCGCAAAGCGCACGGAAACCGGCTGGGCCGACGGTGTATTCCTGCCCCGCGCGGGGGAGAAAAGGCTTTTTCGACACGCTGAGGACAGTGCTTTTTAAGCACTGTCCTCTTTCGCCATGTCATTATTTTATCGTGCAAAGAAGCGGAAAGCCGTCCACTGTTGCAGCGTCTCTCCCTTGCGCAGGATCGGCGACGGGAACGCTGGGCAGTTCACCGCGTTGGGAAAATGCTGCGTCTCCAGACAGACGCCGTGGGCCTGACCGTAGACCGCACCGCCCTTTCCCTTGCGCTCCGTCAGCCAACCCGCCGTGTAGAGCTGCATTCCCTCCATCGAGGTGGTCATTTCCAGACCGATGCCGGTGGCGGGGCACCACAGCTCCGCCACCGGGCCTTCTCCGCCGTCCAGCGCATAGTTGTGGTCGTATCCCCGCCCGCCGTTAAAGGCTTTATCGTGGAGACGGCTCCCAAATGCCGCAGGTGTCCGGAAATCCAGCGGCGTTCCCTCCACCGGCGCCAGCGTCCCCACAGGGATATTTCCGCTGTCCATGGGCGTATACCGGCTGGCCCGCAGGGTCAGCACATGATCCTCCACCGTGCCGCTGCTGTGGCCGCCCAGATTGAAGTAGGTATGGTTGGTGAGATTCACCACCGTGCTCTGCTCCGCCGCCGCCTTGTAGGCGATGGTAAGTTGGTCGCCCGTCAGTCGGTAGGTGACCTCCACCCGGACAGCGCTGGGAAAGCCCTCCTCGCCGTCAGGAGAGGTGTAGGAGAAGGTGACTGCGTTTTCCTCGCAGGTAAATTCCCACAGTTTCTTGTGGAAGCCCTCGATTCCGCCGTGGAGGCAGTTTTCCCCCTCGTTGGCCGTGACGCGGTACGACCTGCCGTCGATGGTGAACCGCGCCCCGCCGATGCGGTTGGCGCAGCGGCCGATGGTCCCGCCGAAGCAGGCGTCCAGCGTCCGGTAGCTCTCCAGATCGTCATAGCCCAGGCAGATGTCCGTCAGTTTGCCGGTTCGATCCGGCACGCGGATGGCCCGGACAGCCGCACCGTAGGGCAGCAGCTCCACGGCACATTTGTCACTGAACAACTCAATGACGGGCACCTCTCTGCCATTCAGCACGCCAAACGGCTTCAGTCGATACATCTCTTATCCCTCATAGCCGTTGGGATGGCCGCTGTGCCACGCCCACGCGTCGGAAATGATCTGATCCAGACCCAGAACAGGCTTCCAGCCAAGAACCTCGGCGGCCTTCTTGTTGGAGGCGATCAGGACAGAGGGGTCGCCGCCCCGGCGGGGCTCCACAACGGCCTTGATCTCCTTGCCGGTGATTCGGCGGGCCGTTTCGATGATCTCCCGCACGGAATAGCCTGCGCCGTTGCCCAGATTGAACACGTCACTGCTGCCGCCCCGCTCCAGATATTCCAGTGCCAGCAGATGAGCCTCCGCCAAGTCCTTCACATGGATGTAGTCCCGCACGCAGGTGCCGTCCGGCGTAGGGTAGTCCTCGCCGAAGATGCCGATGTGATCCCGCTGACCCAAGGCTGTTTTCATCACCAGCGGGATCAGGTGGGATTCGGGGTTGTGATCCTCGCCGATGCCTGCCTCCGTGTCGGAACCAGCGGCGTTGAAGTAGCGCAGCGCCACATAGCGGATGTTGTAGGCGCAGTCGCACCATTTCAGCATATTTTCAATGGCCAGCTTCGTCGCGCCGTAGGGATTGGTGGGTTCCGTGCGGTCCCCTTCCTCAATGGGTTGCTTCTCCGGCTCGCCGTAGGCCGCCGCCGTAGAAGAAAACACGATCTTGTCCACGCCGTGAGCCTGCATGGCCGACAGCAGGGACACCGCGCCCTCCACGTTGTTGCCGTAGTACTTCAGCGGGTTGGTCACGCTCTCGCCCACCAGCGAAAATGCCGCGAAGTTGATGACACCGTCGATTTTGTTTTCCGTGAAGATCTGATGCAGGAACGCGCCGTCCCGCAAGTCACCCACATACATCTTCCGCGCGCCCTTGACGGCCTGCCAGTGTCCGGTGCGCAGATTGTCCGCCACCACAACTTCGTAGCCCCGCTTGACCAGCAGCGCTACCATGTGGCTGCCGATATAGCCGGCTCCGCCGGCCACCAGAATGGTTTTCATATACACGTCCTCCTTATTTTTTCACGTCTATATCCAGCTTACACGCTCTGAACAAATCTTAAGAAGGCTTCCCTGCCCTCTGGTGTACACTTGTAAACGCCGGCGTGCTCCAAAACCGTGGCGAACACCACGCCGACTTCCCGCCGCAGGATCTCCTCCGCGTTTTCCTCGGTAAACGTATAGCGGGCTTTCAGCTCCTCGGTCCAGTCCGCGTGCTTTGCCAGCGTCTCATCGGCCCGCAGGTCCTCGCCACGGGCCAGTGCCCGGGCCACGCCGTTCAGCTCGGCTTTCAGCCGGGCGGGAAGCACTGCAAGGCCCATGACCTCGATGAGGCCGATGTTCTCCTTCTTGATGTGGTGCAGCTCCTGATGGGGGTGATACACGCCCAGCGGGTATTCCTCCGTGGTGATGTTGTTCCGCAGCACCAGATCCAGTTCGAACTTCCCGTCCCGCATCCGGGCGATGGGGGTGATGGTGTTGTGGGGCTCACCGTCGGTCTCCGCGAACACAAAGGCCGCCTCGTCCGTATAGCTCCGCCATGCGGTGAGGATGCGGTCTGCCAGCTCCACAAGACGCTGATCGTCTCCGCAGCGGAGCCGGATCACGGACATAGGCCACTTGGCGATGCCCGCCTCCACATCCTCAAAGCCCCGGAAGGCGATGGGCCGCTCAATGGGGGCCTTCTCCATGGCAAAGGTGTAGCAGCCGCCCTGAAAATGGTCATGGCTCAGAATGGAGCCGCCCACGATGGGAAGATCTGCGTTGCTGCCCACAAAGTAGTGGGGGAACTGCTTAACGAAGTCCAGCAGCTTGCGGAAGGTAGCTTTGTCGATCTTCATAGGGGTATGATGCCCGTTCAGAACGATGCAGTGCTCGTTATAGTAGACGTAGGGGCTGTACTGGAGGAACCAGTCCTCCTGATTGATGGTAATGGGGATGATCCGGTGGTTCTGCCGGGCGGGATGGTTGAGCCGTCCCGCGTAGCCCTCGTTTTCCCGGCAAAGCTGGCACTTGGGATAACTGGTCTGAGGTGCCGCCTTTGCCGCCGCGATGGCCTTGGGGTCCTTCTCCGGCTTGGAGAGGTTAATGGTGATGTCCAGCTCCCCGTAGGGGGTGGTTGCCTTCCACTTCACATCCTTGGCGATGCGATAGCGCCGGATGTAGTCCGTGTCCTGACTGAAACGGTAAAACCAGTCCGTAGCGTCCTTCGGGCCAGCTTGATACCGCCGCCGGAACTCGCTGATGACCTGAGAGGGCCGGGGCGTCAGCCGCCCCATCAGCTCCATGTCAAAGAGATCCCGGTTCGTGGTATCATCCTCGATCCGTCCCCGGGCCGCCGCGTCATCCAGCAGCTCCTTCAGGATGTCCTCCAAGGGGCGCTCATGCGTTTCCGCCGGCTCCTCCCATGCATCCATCCCCATAGCCTGCAGCAGCTCGTTCACCGCCCAAGGGCGGTCATATTCATCGATCAGTCCCGTGCGGAGGGCGTAGCCCACCAGGTCCTTGATGGCTTGGTAACTCATGCGTCCGTTCTCCTTATCCCAATCTGACGCCGCCAGCTGGCCGGATCATCACCACATGGCAGCAGTCCTTGCCCAGCGCCGCCTCCGTCGCTTTCTTGAAGGTGTCCAACATATCCAGCGGCACAAAGGCCTGGGCGGTACCACCGAAGCCACCGCCGTGGACACGGACAGCGCCCCGCCCCTCCAGAATACGCTCGCACAGGGCGATGGTCACCATCAGTTCCTGCGCCGCCGTGCTTCCGGTGGGAATGACATTCTGCAAATACATGGCGGAGGACCGACCAGACTCCCGCACCAATGCAAGGAACTTGTCGAAATCCCCCTGACGGAGCGCCTCTTTTTCCGCCAGTGCCCGACGGTTTTCCGCGTAGACATGGAAGGCCCGGTTTACCGCCCGGTCCCCTGCCGCTGCTCTGACCTTGGGCAGCTCCGCAAGAAACGCTTCCTCCGGCACCTCCCGCAGCACCTCTTTGTCAAAAACGCGGCAGACCGCCCGCAGCTCGTTGGTGATGGCGCTGTATTCATTAGTCAGATCCTCGTGGCCCGCGCCGGAATCCAGAATGCACAGGGCGTAGCCGTAGGCATGGAGATCCACATCCAGCTGCTCCACCGCCGGGTGGGCCGTATTCTCGAAATCAATAGATACCACGCCGCCCACGGAGGAGGCCATCTGATCCATCAGACCACAGGGCTTTCCGAAGAACACATTCTCCGCGTACTGGCCGATCTGGGCCAGCTCCACCGCCGTGCAGCGCCCCTCCCAGAAAAGCTCATTGAGCATGGTCCCCATCAGCACCTCATAGGCAGCGGAAGAACTCAAACCGCTGCCCTTGGGGACGGTGGAGGTCATGTACACATCCAGTCCCCGCTCCCGCAGATCACAGCCCATGGCGCTCATGCAGGACGCTACGCCCCGGATCAGCGCCGCTGAGGTATTGATCTCTTCCTCCTTCGGGTCAAGCTCGCGGAGATCCACCTCGATCATGGGATATCCCTGAGACAGCACCCGGATGATCCCGCTCTGCGTAGGCGCCACGGCCGCCAGAATATCCAGATCAACAGAAGCGGCCAGTACGCAGCCCTTCTGATGATCGGTGTGGTTTCCTCCGATCTCCGTACGGCCGGGTGCGCTGAACAGCGCCTCCGCCGGACGGTCAAAGGTCTTATAAAACTCTTCCATGACCTCCATGCAGCGGGAATGGGCCTTTTCTGCCCCCTCCGCGCCATATAGCCGAGAGAGTGTTTTATGAAATGCAGCCTGCTGCACATAGGTCTCCAGCCCTGTATATGTCATACCTCGCGCCTCCTTGCTTTCTTCGTACATCCAACCCTCTGCGGGCTTCTATTCTATGTCCGCCGTTCTTATGAAACGGCCTGATCTTCTAAGCTCTCCGCTGTGACCGCCTCATACCGCAGCCACACATACCGCTCATCCGTCAATTCCAGATCCTGAGAAGGCTCTCCATCCACGGATAGGGAAACGGCCAGCTCCATCATGCTCTCTGCTAATCCGACAGCGTCATTGCGGACAGTCCCCTTCAGCGTTCCCTCCCGCAGTGCCTCCAAGGCTGGCGGCGTGGCGTCTACGCCTACAATGAAGGGCATGGAGCGCTTGTCCAGGCCGGCCTCCGCGCAGGCGTCAATCGCTCCCAATGCCATGTCGTCATTATTGGCAAAGACTACCTCGATGTTCTCTCCGAACTCCTGCAGCCATTGGCGCATACTGACGCTGGCCTGACCCCGCTGCCAGTTGGCAGCATCGCTGGCCAGTTTTTCCGCAGAGACGCCTGCGTTTGCCAGAGTGGAGATGCAGAACTCCGTCCGGAGCAGGGCATCCTGATGCCCCGGCTCTCCCTCCAGCATCACATACTGGATCACGCCATCGCCGTTACGGTCCAGCGTGTCTCTTTGGGTCCGCCATGCGTCCAGTACCAGCTCACCCTGTAAAACTCCGGCATCTCCCGCTGGAAGACCCACATAGTAGGCGTGTTTCCAGCGGCGCAGATCCTCCTCCACCGGTTCCCGGTTGAAAAAGATTACCGGCACCCCCGCAGCCTGCGCCTTGTCGATGATCACCGCCGCCGCCGTGCGGTCCACGATGTTGACGCAGATCACGTCATATCCCCTCTCCAGGAAGCGGTCCACCTGCTCATTCTGACTGGTTTGGCTTTCCTTGCCGTCGGTGATATATAAGTTGATTTTGCAGTTCTGCGCCTGTTCTTTCTCCAGGGCTACCCGCTGCAATTCTCTGGTCACGGTCTCAATGAACGTGTCCTCCTGCTGATACAGCGCCACGCCGATCCGAAGCGTTTGCTCGGCTTCCCCGCCTGTATGACAGGCAGAAAGCGTCATCAGCAGAGACAGTGCGGCGATCAGACAACCGATCCTTTTCATCCGTCCTCTCTCCTTCCTGTCTCAGGTCACAGGGAACAGCAGCTTCTGATTATCGCTGCTGTACATCGTTTCCTGCCGGACGACGGAAAAGCCCACAGATGCGGCCCCCGTCCAGCTTTCATGCCGGGCCAGCTTTGCCGCAGCCTCCACTGCCAGATACCCGGCGGAGAACACGTTGACCGCCGCAATGGCCGTCACACGGCCCTTTTCCAGCGCAGCGGCAATGCCGGCGGTAGAGCCGCAGCCGTAGAGCAGCGGGAAGGCTTCCTCTCCCCGTGACAGCTCCGCCATTTCCGTCAGCGCCGCCGCTTCAAAGGCGATCACGGCCTTCGGGCGCTCGATCCGCAAAATATTGGCGAAGGCTGTACTGTCAGAGGTCCACCGGTAAATGCGCACCTGCCGGCCTTTTTCTTCCAAAAGTGCCTTAGCCGCTTCCATACGCTCCCGCACGCCGTTGTCCCCGGGCAGGCTGTCCAGCAGCAGCACCGTGCCGCCGAAGGGCACACCGTTCAGCGCCGCTTTCCCAAGCGCCTCGCCAAGGGCCTGATGATCCATACTGATAGAGGCATCGGCTCCCCACGCAGTCATATCGCTCTCCACCGTCACAAGGGTTGTCTTTCCTGCGGCAGCGGATACCGCCTCGCCCAGCGCCTCCCGGTCCGCCGGTATCAGCAGAATGGCCGGAGCCGCTCCCGACACCTCATGTTCCAGCAACTGTACCTGTTCAACGGCACTGTTGTCCTC
>ERZ772875.2448-NODE-2448-length-13632-cov-10.472343_pt1 | contig 13632 bp, 13 predicted proteins | sample MGYA00580585_ERZ772875 | MGnify/ENA primary metagenome ERZ772875 (study PRJEB29015, sample SAMEA2737736) | human gut metagenome | biome: human gut; feature: human-associated habitat; material: faeces | place: China | collected 2012 ... | reverse complement strand
CCATACGGCAGTCTATGACTGAACGGCAGTTTTTCGATAACCTGCGGAAGAAAGGTTATGAGGTCAAGATCGGCAAGGATATTTCTGTACGGCCGCCGGGCAAGGAACGCTTTGTAAGGCTGATACGGAATTTCGGTGAGGACTATTCCATTGAACAAATCCGCAGACGGATTCTGTCGCAGACACGAGCTGAAAAGAAACCGTCCGAACCGACCCGTCAAGTCATACGGATTCGCTTGTTCGGCAGCTTGAAAAAGACCCGCAAAATCACAGGGTTTCGGGCGCTGTATTTTCACTACTGCTACCTGCTGGGGATCTTCCCGAAAAACAAACCGAAACAAAATAGGCGGCGACTTCATTTTCTCTTGCGTGAGGATTTGCGAAAGCTGGACGACATCACCGCCGAAACAAGGCTGCTTGTGCGAAATCGTATTGATACCGCCGAACAGCTTTTTTCATACCGTGACGAGGCGCAAGACAAAATTGCCGCTCTGACCGCTGAGCGAAAACAGCTTTACAAATTGCAGCGGACGGCGGCAGTCAAAGCCGATCCCGAAAAGTCAGCGGAAATCAAAGACCGAATATCCGCATTGTCAAAAGAGCTTGCCACTCTGCGAAAGGAGGTGTCTTTATGTGACGATATAGCCGAACGCTCCGGCGTTATCAAAGAGAAAATCAAAGCCGTCCGAGAGGATGCGCATATCAAAGGAAAGGAGAAAACCGACCATGTACAATTCCGGTGACGCAGCGGAGCAGGTCGTGCGGATCAGCTTGGAGGGTACGGAAGTTGCCCTGAAGCTGACCGGCTCGGCGGCAAAAAATATCGCCGCTATGCTCTACGCTGTTTGGAAAAACCGAGATAAGAACAAGGCCAAAGGCCACCAGCGGCTCTCTGCCATGCTCAAAAGCGGCAAGGAGCTGAAAGTGTTCACCGTCAGCGAGGAGCATCTGAAACAGTTTGCGACCGAGGCCAAGCGGTATGGCGTTGTCTACTGCGCCCTGCGGGGTAAAGAGCGTTCCGCTGACGGTATGGTAGACATTATGGTGCGAGCCGAGGATGCGTCCAAGATCAACCGCATCGTAGAGCGTTTCAAGCTGGCGACGGTCGATGCCGTTTCCATCAAGCGGGACATCGAGCAGTCCAAGGCGGACAAAGCCGCTCCGTCTGTGCCTGAACAGGAGAAGCCCGACAAGGCGGCGGACGACCGCCTGCTGGATGACTTACTGAGCGCACCCGTTCAAAAGGAGGAACACGCATCCCCAAACCCTGCGGCGGCAAAGACGGAGAAATCCCGTCCGTCCGCGCCTATCTCCGAGAAGCAAAGCAGAACCGCCGAGGGTACTGCTAAGTCTCCCGAAGAACGCCCCTCTGTCCGTGAGGAATTGCGGGTAATCCGGGAGAGTAGGCAGAAAGAGGCGGCAGAGCCGGGCATTTCCGAACCCACCCCGGCAAAAGAGCCGAAAAAGCAGCCGACCACCACCCATAAACAGCCCTCCCGAAAGAAACCAAAGAAAGCAAAGGAGCGATAAGCCATGAGCATTTTTGACGATATTTTTGAATCTGCTCCGCAGACCGACGAATATGACAAGGAGGCATGGGCGGCAAAGAAAAAGGCAGAGCGTGACGAAATCTATTTCCTTGCCGACGCCACCGCAGAGAAAGTCGCCGCAGACGGCGGCAAGTTCAAAGAGTATCTCGATGTGCAGGCGAATTTCCGTCACTACTCCGCTACCAATGCTCTTTTGATTCTAGCGTTCAATAAGGACGCTAGCAGGCTGGGCGACAAGGATTTTTGGCGGGATCAGGGCGTGTATATCAAACGGCAGGAATTTAGCAGACCGATTAAGATTGTAGAATCGAACGGCGAGTACACCCGTGACGACGGCAGTATCGGCGTGTCTTACAACATCAAGCGGGTCTATGACATCTCGCAGACCACTGCCCGAACGAGAGCGCCGCAGGCGGTTTCCCATGACGCAAGGGCGTTGCTGAACGCCCTCATTTACAAGCGCCCTGTGCCGGTGCAGTCCGTGGATGAGCTGCCGAACGGCATAGATGCCGTGTATGACCGTGAACAAAACGCCGTTTTCGTCCGCCGCGGGCTTTCGGCAAACGACCTGTTCTGCGGTCTGTCCAAGGCGTTGGCGCAGGCGGAGCTTGCCCGGACCGGCGAGGAATACACCGAGGAAAATGCCGGGTTCAAGGCGCATTGCGTTTCCTATATTCTCGGCAAAGAGTTTGGCGCGGATGTGAGCGGCTATGCCTTTGAAGTGCCCGCCGACTTTCTGCGTGCCGATGACCCGCAGACGATCCGTGCCGAGCTGACCGACATCCGGGACACCGCCTATGATATTTCCACAAGGATGATGCGGTCGCTGGAACAGAGCAAAGCACCCCGCCTGAGCGAACAGGAGCGATGAATATGGGGAAACAGGAAAAACGGGTGTTAACCCTTGACCGCTATGAACACGGCGTTCTGGTCAATGCCCTCAATGAAATGCGGAACGATCTGCTGGAGGAAGAACGCCCCACCGACATTGTTGACGAGGTTCTTTTGAAGGTGATCGATGCTCCCGCAAAGAAGGTAAGGTGCCGAAACGATGAAGAAAGAGAATAACCCTCTTGTCCTCTGCCTGTTCGGTATTCTCCCCGTGGTGTGGCTGGGGTTGCTGATCGCCCCCGCCGCCCACGGCGGCCTGCCGGAGATCGTCGACCGGTTTCCGGCTGTGATGAACGACCCGTTTCACATCGAGCTTTGCAGGGACAGCCTGAAAACTGTCCTCATTCTGCTCTGCGCCTACGGGCTTACGGTGGGTGTCATTCTGTCGTCCCGCCGCAATTACCGCCGAGGCGAGGAACACGGTTCGGCCAAGTGGGGCTCGGCTCGAACCGTCAACCGAAAATACCGGGCGGCTGCGCCGGAGGCCAACAAGATCTTCACGCAGAATGTCCGTATGGGTCTGGACGGGCGGAAACACCGCCGCAACCTCAACACGGTCGTGGTCGGCGGCAGCGGCGCAGGCAAAACGAGATTTTACGCAAAACCGAATCTGTGTCAGGCCAACACGAGCTTTACCGTTCTCGACCCGAAAGGCGAGCTGCTGCGCAGTACGGGGCATCTGCTGCGGCAAAAGGGTTATGAGGTTCGTGTGCTGGATCTTCTGAATATGGAGAAAAGCCACTGCTACAACCCATTTGTCTACCTGCGGGACGACAACGATGTGCAGCGGCTTGTGACCAATCTGTTCAAAAGCACCACGCCGAAAGGCAGCCAGTCCAACGATCCCTTTTGGGATACCGCTGCGTCTATGCTCCTGCTGGCGCTGATCTTCTATCTGAAATACGAAGCGCCGCCCGACGAACAGAACTTCCCGATGGTCATGGAGATGCTGCGCGCGGCGGATGTGCGAGAAGACTGCGACGAATACACCTCGCCGCTGGACGAGCTGTTTGAGCGGCTGGAGATGCGGGAACCCGACCATATCGCCGTGAAGTATTACAAGGACTATCATTCCGGCAGCGCAAAAACGCTGGAATCCATTCAGATCACTTTGGCGGCGAGGCTTGAAAAATTCAACCTGTCCTCTCTGGCGGCACTGACCGCTACGGACGAGCTGGATCTGCCATCCCTCGGAGAAAAGAAAGTGGCGCTCTTTGCCCTGATCCCCGACAATGACACCAGCTTTAACTTTTTGGTCAGCATCCTGTACACCCAGCTTTTTCAGCAGCTATTCTATCTGGCCGACCACAAATACGGCGGCAGTCTGCCCGTCCCCGTTCACTTCTTGATGGACGAGTTCAGCAATGTCAGCTTGCCGGAGGACTTCTCCAAGATCCTTGCGGTCATGCGCTCCCGCAATGTGTATGTGTCGATCATTCTGCAAAATGTAGCGGCACTCAAAGCGCTGTTTGAAAAGGAATGGGAGTCGATCCTCGGCAACTGCGATGAGTTCCTCTACCTCGGCGGCAACGAAACTTCGACCCACAAGCTGATCTCGGAATCCTATCTCGGCAAATCCACCATCGACACCAACACCTACGGCAAATCCTCTGGGCGCAACGGCAATTACAGCACGAACTATCAGATCAGCGGCAGAGAGCTTCTGACACCGGACGAGGTGCGTATGCTGGACAACCGTTACGCTCTTTTGTTTATCCGTGGTGAGCGTCCTGTAATGGATGAAAAATACGACATTCTGAAACACCCAAACATTGCGCTGACCGAGGACGGCGGTGCAGCCCCCTATGAACACGGCGGAACGGAAAATGCCATTGCGACGCTCTCGTTTGCAGGCGCTGCCGCCGAAACCGTACCCGCACCCAATGAACCCATACCCGATTATGAGCTTCTTTCCGACGAGGATATAGAAGCTCTTTTTTAATTCAATTCAAGGAGGATAAACCCATGAAGAACACCCAAAAGACTGCAAACAAGCTGCCCATGCCCGGCAAGGTCAGAAAGGGCTTTCGCTTCTACTGCGTCGCTGTGCTGTCGGTTGCCCTTGTGCTCGGCTGCTCCGTCACGGCCTTTGCCGCCAATGACCCGATTGCCGTCGTGAACAACCTGAGCGATTTCATTTTCGGCCTGATCCGTGCGGTCGGACTGATCCTGCTCGGCTGGGGTATCGTGCAGGTGGGACTTTCGTTCCAGTCCCACGATCCCAGCCAGCGCAGCAACGGCTTTCTCACCCTTGCGGGCGGCATCGTCATCACCTTTGCCAAAGAGATCCTGAACCTGATCACGGGCTGAAAGGAGGCCGCAGATGGAAAAGTGCGAGTGCTATATCCACTCTCTGAAACAGGGAGAAACCCATGTGCTCGGTGAGGCGACGATCCTCAAACGCATCGGGGACAACGACTACCTTGCCGAATACAACGGCGTGAAGTGCCACGCCATATTCAATCCCTTTGCCGGGCGCTACTTTGTGGATGATGTGTACGGCGTGATCCGCAGCTCGCCCGACCGGGACAGCAGATAAATGATACGGCGCACGGGGCAGGTCACTTTGGCCTGCCCCTATTTGCCGGAAAGGAGGAAGCTGTGAAGGAATACAGCATTATTTACGCAGACCCGCCTTGGCGGTACAAAGTCTATTCTAAAAAGGGGCTTGGGCGCTCCGCCGAATCCCACTACCCGACAATGGAACTGGAAGATATACGGGCGCTGCCGGTCGGCACGCTTGCCGCTGATGACTGCGTATTGTTTCTATGGACAACGATCCCACTGCTGCACGACTGCTTTTCGGTCATGCGTGCATGGGGCTTTTCGTATAAGACGGTGGCTTTCGTATGGATCAAGCAGAACCGCAAGTCCGACAGCCTGTTTTGGGGCATGGGACACTGGACGAGAGCCAATGCAGAGTTCTGTATGCTTGCCACCAAAGGCCGCCCGAAACGCCGCTCGGCCGGGGTGCATCAAGTCATCCTCTCCCACATCGAGGAACACAGCAAAAAGCCGGACGAAGCAAGGCGGCGCATTGTCGAGCTGATGGGTGATCTGCCCCGCATTGAGCTGTTCGCCCGTCAAAAAACGGACGGCTGGGATGTTTGGGGCAACGAGGTCGTCTGCGATATTGCGCTGACGGGAGGTGAGCCGAATGTCGGATAACTGGATCGTACAGAATTTGGAGAATGCGCTGGAAACTTGGAATGAAAAGCTGGCGGAGATCTGGCAGCTCATTACGCAGTCGCCGGAGCAGTTCAAGGGCGGCACGATCTGGAATGTGATCGTCGGCATCCACGGTGCGGTGCAGGCCATCGGGCTTGCGCTGCTCGTTTTGTTCTTTGTGGTGGGCGTGATGAAAACCTGCGGCAGCTTTGCGGAACTGAAACGGCCGGAGCACGCTCTCAAAGTGTTTATCCGTTTCGCCCTTGCCAAGGCCGCCGTCACATACGGCTTGGAGCTGATGATCGCCCTATTCAACATCGTGCAGGGGCTGATCTCTACTATCATGAACGCCGCAGGCTTTGGGGTGGCGCAGGAAACTGTGCTGCCTGCCGAGATCGTGACCGCCGTAGAGGACTGCGGCTTTTTTGAAAGCATCCCATTGTGGGCAGTGACCTTGAGCGGCGGGCTGTTTATCACGGTTTTGTCGTTTATCATGATCATGACCGTGTACGGCAGATTTTTCAAACTCTATCTCTACACGGCCATTGCACCGGTCCCGCTCTCGGCCTTTGCAGGCGAGCCGTCACAGAACATCGGCAAGAGCTTCATCAAAAGTTATTCCGCCGTTTGTTTAGAGGGTGCGATCATCGTACTGGCCTGCATCATCTTCTCTCTGTTTGCATCCAGTCCGCCCGTCGTCGATCCCGACGCTGCGGCGGTAACGCAGGTGTGGTCGTATGTGGGCGAGTTAGTTTTCAATATGCTGGTGCTCGTCGGCGCTGTCAAAATGGCCGACCGTGTTGTGCGTGAAATGATGGGACTGTAAAGGAGGACGAGATTTGGAAGTGAAAATCAATCGGGAGATCCGCAACTATACGGAATCCATGTTTTTCGGGTTGTCCATGCGGCAGTTCGTTTTTTCTGTCTTGGCGATTCTCGTCGCCGTGGGGCTGTACTTTTTGCTGAAACCCCATTTCGGGACGGAAACCGTCAGTTGGATGTGCATTCTCGGTGCCGCACCCTTTGCGGCGCTGGGCTTTATCACTTATCACGGCATGACCGCCGAGCAATTTCTCTGGGCGTGGCTGCGCTCGGAGCTGTTAGAGCCGAAAGAGCTTCGCTTTGAGGCATCGAACCTCTACTATGAAGCGCTCAAAGACAAATTGGAGGGAGGAAAATCATGATCAAGACGCTGAAAAACCTGCTGAAACAGGACAAGGAGCGGTACACCGTGCCCCGCAAGGTGCAGGATGTGATCCCCGTCCGCCGCATCTGGAAGGACGGCATTTTTCAGGTGGGCGGCCGCTTTTCCAAGACCTATCAGTTTACCGACATCAATTACCTTGTGGCAAGCCGTGAGGACAAGGAGCAGATGTTCCTTGCCTATTCGGAGCTGCTGAACAGTCTGGATTCCGGGGCGACAACGAAGATCACCATCAACAACCGCAGGCTGAACCGGGCAAATTTTGAGCAGTCGATCTTGATGCCCATGCGGGGCGATGCCTGCGATGTGTACCGCAGAGAATACAATCAAATGCTGTTGGACAAGGCCACCGGCGCCAACGGCATCGTTCAGGAGAAATATATCACGGTGTCGGTCTGCAAGAAGGACATCGAAGAAGCCCGCACCTACTTTGCCCGGATCGGCGCCGACCTGATCGCCCATTTCGCCGCCCTCGGCTCCAAGTGTACCGAGCTGGACGCCGCCGAAAAGCTGCGGGTGCTCCACGACTTTTACCGTCAGGGCGAGGAAGCGGCGTTTCACTTTGACCCGCAGGACATGATGCGCAAGGGGCATGATTTCAAGGACTATATCTGCCCCGACTCTTTGGAGAAAAGCAGCGACTGTCTGAAGCTGGGCGAAAAATACTGCAGGGTCTTGTTTCTGAAAGACTACGCTTCGTATATCAAAGACAGTATGGTCACGGAGCTGACCGATTTCAACCGAAATATGATGCTGTCGATCGATGTTGTGCCGATCCCCACCGACGAGGCCGTGCGGGAGGTGGAAAACCGCCTGCTCGGTATCGAAACCAATATCACCAACTGGCAGCGCAGACAGAACGCCAACAACAATTTCTCTGCCGTCGTCCCCTATGATATGGAGCTCCGGCGCAAGGAAAGCAAGGAGTTTCTGGACGACCTGACCACGAGGGATCAGCGGATGATGCTGGCAGTCATTACGATGGTCATTACCGCCGACGACAAAAAGCAGCTCGACAGCGACACAGAAACGGTGCTTGCCGTGGCCCGAAAGCATATGTGCCAGCTTGCTGTGCTGAAATTTCAGCAGTTCGACGGGCTGAACACCGTTCTTCCCATCGGCGCACGGAGGATCAATGCGTTCCGCACCCTCACCACCGAGAGCCTTGCGGTATTCATGCCCTTCAAGGTGCAGGAGGTGCAGGACAAGGGCGGCATTTACTTCGGGGAGAACGCCATCTCCCACAACCTCATCATGTGCAACAAGGCAAATCTTCTGAACCAATCGGCGTTTCTGTTGGGCGTGCCCGGTTCGGGCAAATCGTTCAGTGCCAAGGAGTTGATCGCTTTCCTCATTCTCAACACCGCCGATGATGTGTTGATCTGCGATCCGGAAAACGAATTTGGTGCGCTGGCGGCAGCTTTGGGTAAGGAAACGGCAACCGTCATTCATATGGCGGCGGGCGGCAAGGATCGCTTGAACGCCATGTATATGGTGGACGGCTACGGCGAGAACAACCCCATCGTAGAGAAGTCACAGTTCATCATGTCCCTTGTGGAGCAGATCGACAAGGCCGGCGTCGGCCCGCAGCAGAAATCCATCATCGACCGCTGCACGGCGCTGGTGTATCAGGATGCCGAGCGGACGGGCAAGCCTGCCACGCTCTGCGACCTGCGAAACAAACTGCTGGAACAGCCCGAAGAAAAGGCAAAGGAGATTGCCTTGTCGCTGGAGCTGTTCACCACCGGCTCACTGGATATTTTCGGTCACGAAAGCACCGTTGACCTTGATAAGCGCATCGTCGTATTCGATATTCACGGCCTTGGCGAGCAGCTGAAGCCGACGGGGCTGCTGGTGATCACCGACACCATTCTCAACCGTGTCACCCTCAACTGGAAGAAGGGCAAGCGCACCCACATCTTTATCGACGAATTTCATGTCGTTTTTGAAAACGAGCAGAGCGGCATTTTCTTCAATTCCGCATGGCGGCAGTTCCGTAAGCGCAACGGTTATCCCACCGCCATCACACAGAATGTGGAATACCTGCTGGACTCCGTGCAGGCCAGCACGATGCTCTCCAACTCCGAGTTCGTGGTCATGCTCAATCAGGCGTTCTCTGACCGTGCCAAGCTCTCGAAGCTCCTGAACATCTCCGACGAGCAGATGAGCTATGTCACCAACGCCGACGCAGGCTGCGGGCTGATCAAGTACGGCTCGGCGCTGGTGCCGTTTATCAACCGTTTTCCCAAAGATACCGAGCTTTACCGCTTGATGACGACGCGCCCCGGCGAGGGTGTGTTCGGCAGCGGAAACGCATCTTAAAGGAGGCCATATATGAAAAGCAAATATCTGATGATCGGGGCGGCCGTATGTGCCGCCCTTTTCCTTTTCTCCGGCATCATGCTCTGGCGGCAGTATGCGGATGAAAAGCAGAGCGCCGAAGCCTTTGAACAGGTCGCCGCGCTGGTGGAAACCGAACCTGCTCCCACCGACACGCCGCAGGAAACCGAGCTGCTGCCGGAGTTGACGGCGTTTGAAAAGTACCGGGCGGTGCAGGAGCAGAACAGCGATTTTGTTGGCTGGCTCTCCGTCCCCGGCACGAACATTGACTATCCCGTGATGCAGACCGTGGACAATCCAAATTTCTATCTGAAACGGGGCTTTGACAAGCAGTACAGCGATTACGGTGTGCCCTATGTGCAGGAAAACTGCGACCTTGCGCTGTCCGACAACTGCGTGATCTACGGCCATCACATGAACAACGGCACGATGTTTGCCGATCTCTGCGAGTATGAAAGCGAGGACTTTTATCAGGAGCACAAGATCATCCGCTTTGATACCCTGTCCTGCTTTGGCGAATATGAGATCGTGGCGGTGTTCAAGACCGTTGCCTATTCCGAGCAGGGCTTCAAGTATTACCACTTCACCCGTGCGGAGTCGGCGGAGGACTTTGACGCCTATATCACTCAATGCAAGGCGCTTTCCCTCTACGACACCGGCATAATGGCGGAATACGGCGACAAGCTGATCACGCTCTCCACCTGCGAATACAGCCGCAAAAACGGGCGCATGGTCGTTGTTGCCAAGCGGATCGCCGCACCCTCTGCGGAGGTGGGCAGCGATGCCTGACATCAAAACAAGAGATGTGGTCAAGGGAACGGTAAAGGTGATCGACAAATCGGCGGTAGCTGCCGAGCGGATGAAGGATGCCTATGTCCGCACCAAGGACAAGGCGGAGCACGGTGTTTTTGCGGCGGAATCCTCTCCCGAAGAATATGCCGCCGACCGCACTTTGACCGGGACGGAAACGGCGGCACACGAAGCTGTTCATGGATTAGATAAGGCCGGCCGCAAGGGTGTGAAAACCACCAAGGAGAATATCTCCAAGGCAAAGGACTATTTTCAGCGGAGAAAGACCGACTTGCCGAAAAAGCAGGCGAAGGATGCTATGCGGCGAGTGCGCCGCTCTGCCGATGCCACGCAAAAGACGATCAAAACGGTAGACCGCAGCGGTAAGACCATCAAACAGACGGCAAAATCCACGGGCAAAGCAGCGGTCAAAACCACGCAGAAAACCATCAAGACCGCCGAGCAGACTGCCCGGACGACCATAAAAACGACGCAGACTGCGGCAAAAACGGCACAGAAAACCGCACAGGCCACGGCAAAGGCCGCTAAAACTGCGGCACAGACCGCCCGTGCAGCAGCAAAGGCAACTGCGGCAGGCATCAAGGCGGCGGTCAAGGCTACCGCTGCTGCCGTCAAAGCCATCATTGCCGGAACAAAAGCGCTGATTGCCGCCATCGCTGCGGGCGGCTGGATCGCCGTTGTCGTGATTATCGTTATCTGTCTGATCGGACTGATCGTCGGCTCTTGCTTCGGCATCTTTTTCTCCGGTGAGGACAGCGGCACGGGACAGACTATGCGGCAGGCCGTGCAGGAGATCAACGCTGATTATCAATCGCAGATCGACACCACAAGGGCAACCATCATCTACGATGAGCTGGAAATGTCCGGCTCCCGTGCCGTCTGGCCGGAGGTGCTGGCGGTGTATGCCGTGAAAACCACCACTGACCCCGATGATCCGCAGGAGGTCGCCACGGTGGACAATGCCAAGAAAGCCATCCTCAAAGATATTTTCTGGCGGATGAACGAGCTATCTTCCCGCACCGAGAGCAAGACCGAAGAAGTCATTACCGAAACCGACGACGGCCACGGGAACATCGTGGAAACTACAACGACGGTCACACGCACCTATCTCTATATCACGGTCAGCCACAAGACCGCCGAGGAAATGGCAGACCTTTTCAATTTCAACGCTGACCAGCGACAGCAGCTTTCTGAACTGCTTGCCGAGGAAAACCGCAGTATGTGGTCTGCTGTCCTCTATGGTATTTATTTCGGGGATGATTCCATCGTCACGGTGGCCTTGTCGCAGATCGGCAATGTGGGCGGTCAGCCCTATTGGTCTTGGTACGGCTTTGACGGGCGTGTAGAATGGTGCGCCTGCTTTGTAAGCTGGTGTGCCAATGAGTGTGGCTATATCGACAGCGGCGTTATCCCGAAGTTCGCAGGCTGTGTCAATGGGGTGCAATGGTTCAAAGATCGTGGACAATGGCAGGATGGCAGCTTTGAACCGTCCGCCGGTCAAATCATCTTCTTTGATTGGGACAACAAAGGCAGCTCCGGCCCGCAGGATGGGCAGTCCGATCATGTCGGCATCGTGGAGAAATGCGAAAACGGCATTGTCTACACCATAGAGGGCAATTCCGGCGATAGCTGCCGACAGAACCAATATCCCGTAGGGTATTATGAGATCCTTGGGTATGGAATACCAGCCTTTTAATTAGGCCTATAAAAAGGAGCAAATGGCATAGACCAAAGATGCCATTTGCTCCTTTTGCATGTTACATACCGAATGGGCGGAAAAATCATTAGATGTGTTCAGCTACGATTTTTCCGTTCTTCTTGCATGGGAAATTGAACGATATGATAGAATTTCTTACTTTCGGGGTCAAAACGCATCGTTGCAACGCCGTGATATCGGGCTACTATACGTCCAATGCTCTTCAGCCCCACACCATGAATTCCGGGATTGCGCTTTTTCGTTCGAAACAAGCCCTCATGATCCGGCACAGGTGGTGTGTCGCAGGAATTGACAACTGAAACGATCACAACCTGTTGGTCCTCATTTTTCTTTACGGATAGCTCTATCGTCCGTTCTGCAGAGAAGCTCGCCGCCTCGAACGCATTCGTCAGCAGGTTACCGTAAAAGGTCGTAATACTTGGGGCATCCATAAACGAAAGACAATTATCCCGGATATCACATTGAAAGGTTATTTGGGGGCTTTTACATTTATCCCGAAATTGCTGCAGCATGAAATTAAGTATGGGGTCAGAACATAGTTTTACCTGCTGATCAGGCAGTACATCATCCACGAGTTTTGTAATATACTCGGATATCCCCGGAGCGTTGAAATCGTTTGCCAAGCCGTGAATAGTATTTAGATGTCTTTTGATATCGTGTATGAGAATGCGCTGGTTTTCGGACTGCTTTTGCAGATCCTGATAATATGCAGCATCTGCTTCTTCTTTTTGAATACTCAAATTCATAGCCAGCTGTTCAGCGTGCATTCGCTGCAAATGGTTGTATATGACCATAAAAATCAGATTGACGATCAGCAAGGTCAACACAATGATTATCATGAGAAGTTCTACCGGCTTTGTCATCTCTGCGCGTACCCCGATATATACCACTACTGCTGAGACAATGACAGAAAAGATCGGTAATATGCAAAGCAATCCCATAAACGCAGGCTCTTCCTGAGCCTGTCGGTTCGGAGCCCAGAGTTTTGCAGCAATGACTGTTATCGAAAAATAAAGCATTTTGCTGATCACAGCCATGACGATCATGATGGCCAAACTATCTGCATAGGCACCAAAACGGAACCCAAACAAGCTGATGATCCATGCTGCGATAATTTCTGTAATAGCCATGATCGAGGTCAGAAAAGCAGAATGCAATATGGCAGATCTCAGCTTGCATTCGTAATTCATCCATAGCAGCAGTAAATTAGCGAGGAAAAATGCTGCGCCATTCAAAACAACGCTGTTAAACCATGTAATACCAAACAAAAGAAGATAGGCAACCGCACATGTGATGCCAATTCTAAGACCGGATGATTTTCTACAAAACAGAGCATCAAAATACAGCCACGCAATGGTCGCTTCTGCAATATATAACACGCCGTAGCAAATATATTCCGCCATCATTTCACGCTTTCCATATACCACAAATAGGTGTCCTTGAATGCAGTATACCTTCTCCTTGTTAAGTAAGCGGTCATCTCCCTGCCCCGATATTTCAGCAGGATCGTATCTTTGTGAATAGAATTGACAAAGTGCAGATTGACGATATAGCTCCGGTGCGTCATATAAAAGCATGGCAAGGCCAGGGTTTGCCGCCAATACTCCATATTCTGTGTGCTTTGCAGAACTCCATCTATCGTATGAACTAAAACTTTTCTCTGTGTCGCTTCAACGCAAATGATCTCTTCCGCACGACGAACGAATACTCCCTCATTCGTTATAATGGGGAACTCGCGGCTTTCCATATTGTACTGGTAAACTGCATCTTTCAGATTGCGAAACAGCCGATTTTTATCAATCGGTTTTGACAAATACCGAAACACCTGAAATCTCATGGCTTCGTCCAAATAATCCGGATAAGAGGTCACGATGAATATTTTTATATTTGGATTCAATTGCAACGGTGTACAAAGGGAACATAATAAAAAACTTAATAATGGACTGCCAATC
>ERZ772875.2445-NODE-2445-length-13638-cov-2.574468_pt1 | contig 13638 bp, 14 predicted proteins | sample MGYA00580585_ERZ772875 | MGnify/ENA primary metagenome ERZ772875 (study PRJEB29015, sample SAMEA2737736) | human gut metagenome | biome: human gut; feature: human-associated habitat; material: faeces | place: China | collected 2012 ... | reverse complement strand
GAAGAGCAACGGCTCTAATTCCTAAGGAAGAATGTCTTATATGGGTAAGACGGATGAATACAAAATTATGCCTTGCCGTTGCTGCCGCAAACAAGGATCTTGCTCATGACGTACTCCTTGACCTGCTCACGACCAACTGCACTGTACTTCTTCGGGTCGAATGCTTCGGGATCGCCTGCAAGGTATTCTTTCAGACCCTTGCTGAATGCGATGCGGAGATCGGTGGCATAGTTCACCTTGCACATACCGCGGGCAACGCACTCACGGACGGCATCATCCGGGACACCGGAAGTACCGTGCAGCACCAGCGGCACAGAAACGACTTTGCGGATCTCGCTCAGGCGGTCGATGTCCAGCTTCGGGGTTCCCTTGTAAACGCCGTGTGCGGTGCCGATAGCAACAGCCAGAGAATCCACACCAGTGCGCTCTACGAACTCAGCAGCTTCGGAAGGAACGGTGTAGCCATTGCCATTGCCGCCATCCAGATCATAAATTCCAAAGACGCCGCACTCTTCTTTTATTCCAGCCATCTGATTTCCTCCGATCGTATTCTCTTGTCTGACTTTAACTTTACTTTCAAAACCCGCTGACATTGTTTTCTTATGTTTGGTGGGTTCCAAAATCAAATTATAATAATAGAAACAAATTTGTCAACCTATCCTTTTTTTGCCATATCTCAAAAATTTTTTCTGAATTTTTTGCGAATCGCGTAAAAACCGTCAAATTTTTTACCAGTTATGGTGGAGGGGCATTTCTTCTCTATCCGAAGATAAAGGAGGTGATTTCTGTGATTATGATTTTCAAGCAAGACTCTCAAATCAGCCTGCGCAAAAGAATGGCAGCTGCACTTCGGCTGATTCAGACACCTGCGAATCGCTGCATAACTTTCCACAACCGACACTCTCCAACAAATCAACGCATTTTTGAAACACAAGGAGGTGAACCCGAATGTCCAAGAAGAAATTTTGCTCGTCTGCAAATTTTCCCGCATGGTTCGACGGCACAAATCTCAGCGAGCCGCTATTCTGTACCGCGTTTCTGCAAACCCATCAGCTGATTTACAGTGAGTGTTCGTTCTTCACGCCAAATGGTCGAATGCAGGATTGCACACCGCTGAAAGAAGCCATCTTTCAAGAAATCCACTCCTACATTTGCTCTGGTGTTCCCAACAAAATCAAGAACATTACCGAGGTGCTGAAAATCACTGCGTTTGTTCCGGAATTTCCGCCGGCGGAAGATTGCGTTCATTTGAAAAACGGCACGCTGTTTCTGGATGGCACGTTCGACAGTGCTGCTCGGCAGATTGTCCGCACACGACTCCCGGTGGTCTACAATCCTGATGCGCCTACGCCAGCAAAGTGGATCGCTTTTCTTGATGAACTACTTTACCCCTGAGGACATCCCCATGTTCCAAGAGTTCGTCGGCTATCTTCTGCTGCCCACCAACAAAGCCCAGCGCATGATGATTATCAAGGGTAACGGCGGCGAAGGCAAATCGCAAATCGGTACTGTCTTGAAAAAACTGTTCGGTATCAACGCCAAAGATGGCTGCATCGGCAAGATTTCCGAGAATCAGTTTGCCCGTGCCGACTTGGAACACATTCATCTGCTGATTGATGACGATATGCGTATGGAAGCGCTCAAACAGACGAACTATGTGAAATCGCTTGTCACTGCGAAAGGCAAGATGGATTTGGAGAAGAAGGGGCAGCAGAGCTATCAGGGGCACATGTTCGCCCGGCTGCTCGCGTTCAGCAATGGCGACTTGCAATCCCTGTATGACCGCAGTGATGGCTTCTATCGCCGCCAGTTGATTCTGACCACCAAAGCCAAGAATCCCACTCGTGTGGATGACCCAGACCTTGCTGACAAACTTTGCGCCGAAATAGAAGGCATCCTATCATGGGCTTTTGAAGGATTGCAGCGTCTGGTGGCTAACCAATTTCGATTCAGCGAAAGCGAGCGTTCCCGCCAGAATCGAGAACTGCTGAAACAGGATGGAAACAACCTGCTGATGTTCCTTGAATCGAAAGATTACATTCAGTTCGATTCAGCCTGCGCTGCAACTTCCAAAGAGCTCATGGCTGTGTACGCTGTTTGGTGTGATGACAACGGCTTCGCGCCGCTGAAATCACGAACGGTTTCGGATTTTCTGATTGCCAATGCCCACACGTACCACATCGAACACACCAACAACATACACAGCGTGGATGGTCGTCGAGTGTGGGGCTTCAAAGGCATTCGGCTCATGATTGACGCTGTTGTCCGCAGCCGGAACGGATTTCAGCGGATTTATGACAAGAATGACCCATTCGCATGAGCTGAAAATATCAGCAAGAAGTTATGTACATACGTACATGAGAACAAAAGGCTGTACGTATGTACACGGAAAATCAAATTTTTTTCAATCCCAGCCACTTCAAAAGTTGCATCCTCAATTTACCGCCAAAGCAAGGAGTATTATGACCACAACAAGCAATCATGTAACCTCGCCCGCCAAGACAGGAAAAAGCCTCTCGCTTGACGAATACAAGAATCTGACCGGCGACAGGCAGCTTCAGCAGATGATTCAATCCGCTGTAACTTCTGCTCTCGGTCAGATGTACCTTGACAACCCCATACCAGATCACTCGAACACCGAAAAATCAACGATGTCAACGATTGACGCGAAAATGAAACGGTGCTGTATCTCAACCGAATACGGGAACATCTGGGTGCAAGGCAAGACGATCCCGCAAATGTGTCAAGCATTCCATGAGAAGATGCGGATGCTGGAAGGTGCTTCTTCTGATTCGCAGGAAGAAGGCGCGAACCCGCTTTTCGAGGACTATGCGCAAGAGTGGTGGGACACTTATGAAGCCAAGCGGCTCAGCGGCGGGACAAAAATCGACTATGATATGAACCTGCACAAGCATGTCATTCCGTACTTCAAGGGGAAGCGCCTAAAAGACATCACGACCAAAGATGTGCAGGGATTCTACGATGAACGAGCAGAGTATGCCAATTCGACCTGTCGGCACTGGCGAACGCTGCTGTATGGCATCTTTAATTCCGCCATTGAGGACAATCTGCTGTCGAAGAATCCTGCCAAAAGCGTTCGTCTGACCATGAGCAAGAAGAAAACGGAACGTCTGCCGATTTCCAAGGAAGAAGCGGCAGCACTCGAAGCAAACCTGCATCTGTTGGAAGGAAAGGACTTGCTTCTGCTGGCCATCTTACTCTACACTGGCGTTCGCCGCGGCGAAATGTTGGGGCTTCGCTGGGAAGACATTGACTTTGAGCATAAGCTCATTCATGTTCGCAGGCAAATCACGTTCATCAACAACCGACCCGTAGAGAAGCTGACCAAGTCCAAGGCAGGGCTCCGGGAAGTACCCCTGCTGCCGGAGCTGGAACAGATTCTGCGCAATCACATGCCAGCGAACGATGCTCTCGCCCAGTATGTGGTAGACGGCGAGGAAGCATTGAGCGAACGTTCCTTCCGGAACACATGGAAGCGTATCTGCAAGAAAGTCAGCCTTCCCAAGGGTGTGACCCCGCACGTGCTTCGTCACACTTTCCTGACCCACCTGCAAGCCACGGGGCGCGTAGACATCAAAACCCTGCAGAGCATTGCCGGACATTCCAAGATTACGATGACCATGAACACCTACGTCCACAAGGATGTCGGCAATGTCGAGAAAATCAGCCGGACGAGCGGCGGACTCTTCACCAGTACATGACTGCATAAAAATGCGTCATCATGCAAAATGACAGCGGCGTGATTTTGCACGAATTTCACGCCTAAAAACTCCGGAAAATGCTGACTCTGCAAGGCTTTCCGCGATTTTCGCACAGGCAAATCTTTTGCACAAAATCAACGCATAAAAAAACGCCCCATGACTGCCAAACAGCCATGGGGTAGTAAAAGCCTTGGTATAGAAGGAAACTCAGCGCTTGCTGAACTGGGGCGCGCGACGAGCAGCCTTCAAGCCGTACTTCTTACGTTCCTTCATACGAGGATCGCGGGTGAGGAAGCCAGCCTTCTTCAGGGCAGCACGCAGTTCCGGATCAGCCTTGCACAGGGCACGAGAGATGCCGTGACGAATTGCGCCGGCCTGACCGGACACACCGCCGCCGCAGACATTCACCAGCACGTCGAAAGAGGTCGTGCCAGTCAGCGTCAGGGGCTGACGAACGGTCATCTTGAGGGTCTCCAGACCGAAGTAGTTATCAATATCACGCTTGTTGATGGTCACTTTGCCATCACCGGCGACCAGGCGGACGCGGGCAACAGCCTTCTTGCGGCGGCCAACAGCGCTGTAATCAACCTTAGCCATTTGTTTTTCTCCTTTCCGCCTTACACGAGGTCAAACTTCACGGGCTTCTGCGCCGCATGGTCATGATTCGGGCCAGCGTAGACCTTGAGCTTCTTGGCCATCTGGCGACCCAGCGGTCCCTTGGGCAGCATACCCACGACAGCACGGCGGATTGCAAATTCAGGCTTCTCAGCCAGCAGCTTGCGGTACTTGGTTTCCTTCAGGCCGCCGACATAGCCGGTGTGATGATAATAAATCTTCTGATCCAGCTTCTTGCCGGTCATGACGATCTTATCCGCATTGATGATAATGACATAATCGCCGGTATCCACATTGGGGGTGTAAATCGGCTTATTCTTGCCGCGAAGGATGTTCGCGACCTGGCTGGCCACACGGCCAAACACCTGACCCTCGGCATCGACAACATACCACTGACGGGTAATGTCAGCCGCTTTCGGCATGAACGTCTTCAAAGGTTTTTCCTCCCTAAGTGATGGTTCTCTATGTGTGTGCGGCACGGCATGATGGTCGCATGTCCTCCGCGGGTGTTTCAATAGTTTCCGGGGCAAGCGGAGCTATTGATGCCATCCACTATTGTACAATAAACGTGCCGCTTTGTCAAGCGCAAAATGCGCATTTTTCAAGGATTAACTGTGATAAGGAACTAATTTACTTAGTTGTACTGGCATATTCATCGGTATTCCAGAAGCGTTCTTCGGACATTCGGCGCACCTCCCTTCATTTGAAAACTGAAAGTTGTTTAATTCTTTTCGTAATAAACAATATCCATTTTATCATTTATATTTTCAACCAATCCTGTCCTTTTATATCCCAACTTCTCATATAAATAACAATTTCCTTCTTCTTGAAGAATGGTGTCAAGTTTCCAATTATCATGTCCATGAATTTTTTCGACTTCTTCAAATGCTTTTTGTGCCAACCCTTTATTTCTAAATTCTTTCATAATAAAAACAGGTGCTATTCTTTTTCTACTTCCATCTTTTTTATCTACAACTCTAATCGCACCAACTAAATTATCTCCGTCAAAAATATAATAGAAATATGTAAATTCTTGTGATAATTTAGCTTCTATTCTTTCTTTTGCCTCATTTCCAGGACTTGTTTCATAGTCTTGATATCTTTCTAACAAATCGGAAAAAGCTTCTGTTTGCATTTTCCATATTTTTTCACAATCATTTACATTTGCTCTTATTAGTTTCATAACATCACCTCGTCAAATTCAACGTTTCTTCTTTGTTTCTTTCAATAAAGTTGCCTGTTCCATTTCCTTTTCATAACTGCCATTGGCATAGGCAACGTCCAAAATAGCACGTTCCAGTTTATCTTTCGCCAACCGTTTCATTACGGCGGCGGTCTGCTCGTCCAGCGTGCCACGGCGGAGATACTGCGTGATCGTATTCATGCGGCGATTGTAGATCGCCCTAATCGGATGATCGTCCGCAAGCTCTCGTTGCTCTCTGCCTTTGAGATTGCCGATCTGTCTGCAAGTGCGCCCACGCTTATCCCCCGGAGCAAGTCCTCCGCAGTATTTGGTCTGCCTTGCATCCGTGATCAGAAACCACTTGCCGCAAATAGGGCATAGTTACTTGTCACTATTAAGCCAAGGGTTTTCGGAGGTTTTTTCCCCTTTTGACGCGCCTTTTTGCTGATTTGCCGCTATGCTTCCCAAAAGCCATCAGCCTTTCCGCTTTCTCGGCGGACGTTCCGGCAGCTCTTCCCACATTGCCTGCACCATGGCGCGGAGCTTTGCGGAATCGGCGAGAATCGGGACGTGCAGCATAGGCTTCGCGCCGTCGTAAGGCGGCTCGGCAGTGGTGTCGGGCATGAAGCACCACGCTGCCGGGACGTTCTTGACCATGAAACCCTTGCCGTAGATGCCGCCAAAAATCCGCTCGCGGTAGTAGAAGATGAACCCGCCCATCATGGGGATTCGGCGGACTTCCGGCAGCGGCGCCAGCTGGGCAGAGACGAAATCCGCCAGTTCGCGATTCGTCATGCGCTTCCGCAGATTCTCGACGCGCCCGGCGATATTCGCGGCAAATTGCTCGTCCGTGAACGACGGGTCGCGGGTGCTTTGCCAAAGGCTACACGGCAGGTCGGGACACTGCGCGCAGTTCCGCAGGTCCTTTTTCTCCCGCACACAGGCGTAAATCGGGCACGCGCAGCCCGTCGGCGCATGAAACACGCGCCCCTGACATTCGTTGCAGCCCCGGCACATTCCCCCAAAGAATGAACATGCGCCGCAATCCGTTCCGCAGACGCTGATGCTTTCGCTCATGTTGATACCTCCTCCGGCGGATAAACGCCGTTTTCCTCCATTGTACGCCCGTTTTTGCGCGCTGTCTTGAAGAAATGCGACACGTTTTCCCCGTGATAGCGGCGAAACTCGCGGCATAGGTGCGCCTGATCCGCAAAGCCGTAGCGCGCAGCCGCGTCCTGCACGTCCGTCAATGTCCCGTGGCAAATCTCCTGATAGAGCGCTTGATACCGCACCAGCGCGCTCCCCTTCTTCGGTGTCATCCCCCAGTACTCGCCCAAAAGGCGCTCCAGCTGACGGCTGCTGATGAACAACTCGTGCGCCCACGCGCTGACCGTCGCCGTTCCCCGATGGCACAGCAGCGCATCCGCCGCCGTCTCCACCAGCGGATTTTCTCGGCACTGAAACGCCAGCAGGACGCTCTGCGCATACGCCGTGCGCGCCGATAATCCGCGTAATTCCGGCAATCGCGCCCGCAGCGCCCGGTCAAGGCGGCCGAATCGGACTTCCGGCGATTCAAAGCCGTTCAGCGTGCCGCGAAGGGCATCATCCGCAAACGCATACGCGCCGAAGGCATGGAAGCGGATGGCGAATGTGCTCACCGTATGCTGCGGAATCATCGGCAAATGCGCAGTGCCGCACACGTCGCTGACGCCGCAGAAACTCGCTTGGATGATGCGTCCCGCCGTTTCGTCAATGTGGTAGATGAGGTCAGCGCAGACATCGGGGATGATGCGCGTCGGGGATGCGCCAGCGCCGATGATGCCGCCCCAGAAGCAGCGAATCCACCTTTGCAGGGATTCGCAGGGCAGGATTTCATGGTGCGCCGCCGTTGCGAGGAAGGGAGTGGAAGTCAGCGGCTGCCACATGCGGCGGATGTTTATCATTCGCGGTTCTCCTTCCTTATACAACGCTTTTGTTGCAGGGGATTTCGCCTCTGCGGAGGCAAAAAGTTGGGCTTTCCGTTCGCCCCTTGACCCCTTCGGTCGTCACTTTTCCGTCTCAAACGTCACATTCCGCCCGTCAGAGCGGCAGATAATTGTCCCCTGCTCGTCGGTGCGGAACACAACAACATCTGCGTCGCGAAGGCGGCTCAGGGTGCTTTCCGCCGGATGGCCATAGGTGTTGCCCTTGCCGACGCTGATGACAGCGTACTGCGGCATGATTTCACGCAGGAAGGCATAGCACGTCGAGGTTTCGCTGCCGTGATGACCGACTTTCAGCACCGTCGCCTGCAGCGGTTCGCCATTTGCCAAAAGCGCGTGTTCCGCGTTCCACTCCGCGTCGCCCGTGAAGAGGAACGACGTGCTGCCGCAGTCCACGCGCACGACCAGCGACATGTCGTTTGTGTCCGTGAAGCCCTGCCCGTCGGAGAGGAACGTCACCTGCGCGCTGCCGAGATAAAAGCTGTCGCCGATGCTCGGTACAGTCAGCGAAATTCCCTGCCTTTCGGTGTACTTCACCAGCGAGCTGAATACCTTCGTATCCCACTGCGTCACGGGCGAATACACCGCGCCGACCGTGCAGGCATTCAGCGCGCCGGGCAGACCGCCAATGTGATCTTCATGCGGATGCGTCGCAATGATAGCGTCAAGGTGCTCAATCCCCAGCGTCTTGGTCAGGTAAGCGTAGACGAATTGGCTGGCGGAGGCTTTTCCGCCGTCAATCATCATGGCGTGGCCGTCGCTGAGGAGAATTGCGCCGTCCGCCTGACCGACATCGAGGAAATACACCGCTAAATCAGCGGATGAAACGGGTACGGCGGTCGCCGTTGGCAGCTTCGTCGGAATCGGCGCGAGGAAATCATCCCCGTTCGGCGCGTCGCTGCGGACGAACAGCAGCACCGCCATCAAGAGTGTCAGCAGCAGTTGGAAAATCGTCCGGCGTGTCGCCCTGCGCCGCATCGTCCGGCGTTTTTTCTTTCTCATCGTGTACCCGTGCTGCCGAAGCCGCCGCGGGAAGCGTTATCGAGGCGTTCCACCGTCACCAGTTCCGGCTTGTCCATCTTTCTCATCACGCGGAACTGGCAGATGCGGTCGCCGCGCGCGATTGTCGTGTCGCGCATGGCCAGTGCTGGAAAGCCCCACACGTCGTCATCGCCGCAGTAGCTTTCGTCGATGACACCCATGCTGTTCGCCTGCAGAATCCCCCACTTGCGGAAGGTCGAGCTGCGCGGCACAATGTGCGCCTCGTACCCCTCCGGCAGCTGCATCGACACGCCCAGCGAAATAATGCGGAACTCCCCCGCGTGCATCGTCACGGTTTCCGCCGCGCACAGGTCAATCCAGTCCCCCTGCGGCAGGATGGTCAGCGGCACCGCGCCGTCGTGATATCGAACCAGAATCTTCATGCCTGTTCCCCTTTCTGTTTGCCTTTTTATCATAGCACAAAAAGGCATTGCCGGGAAGACGAACACGCAGATTTTTCTTTTCCCAAAAAACTTCCGATTCTCGGGATGAAAATTGCCCGCGCGCTCCGTTAGATGGGCAGATGCCACCCCAAAGACGATTTAATTGGAAAGCATTGACCCGATGACCATTACGCTTAAGCCCATTGACGAAGGCAACTTTCTGGATGCATTCCATTTGCAGCTCCGCGACGACCAGACGCAGTACGTCTCCCACCCGATTCGCAGCCTTGCACAGGCGTATGTTTACCGCAATCAGTGCCAGCCGTTCGGCATTTACGCTGACGCGCGGATGGTGGGATACGTCATGGTGATTTACGACTACGACGTGCCGGAATACGACATTTGGCACATGATGATTGACGCCGCCGAGCAGGGCAAAGGCTACGGAACAGCGGCGATGAAGGCGGTGCTGGACTATATCGCGACGAAGCCGTTTGGGGATTCGGGGCGCGTTGTGCTGACGTGCCATCAGGCGAATATTCCGGCGATGCGGCTGTACGAATCGCTGGGGTTCACGCACACAGGGAACGTGGACGACGGCGAGGAAGAGCTGGTGCTGAACCTGTAAATCGCCGGTAAGCAAAACGAGCGGAAAGCAGCATCGCCTTCCGCTCGTTTTCTATTCTCTATCTGTTGACTTGTGGGGAAGCATTCATCTGCTTCTGCACCAATTCGTCATTGCCCGCAGGTTCTCCACAATTCCCGGCAGCTTCGCCACCACCTCGTCAATGTCCGCCTGCGTGGTGTCCGTGCCGAGCGTCATCCGCAGCGAACCTTTCGCTTCGTCGCGCGTCAAGCCAATCGCCGTCAGCACATGGCTGGGATCAAGGCTGCCCGCCGTACATGCCGACCCACTCGACGCCGCGATGCCCTCCAAATCCAGCCGGAGCAGCACCGCTTCGCCCTCAATCCCCGCGAAAGACACGTTCACGTTGTTCGGAAGACGCTTGTCCATCGTGCCGTTGATGCGCATGTTGGGAATCGCCGCCGTCAAGCCGCTGATGAGCCGATTGCGCAGAACGGTCATCCGCGCCGCGTTCTCCGCCAAGCCCTCTTCCGCCAGTTCAATCGCCTTGCCCAAGCCGACGATGCCCGGCAGATTCTCCGTGCCTGCGCGATGCCCGCGTTCCTGCGCGCCGCCATGAATCAGCGGGTCGATTTTCACGCCCTTGCGGATGTACAGCGCGCCGATGCCCTTCGGTCCGTGGAACTTGTGTGCCGAGAGGGAGAGCATGTCCGCGTGGAGCGCCTCGACATCCAGCGGAATCGCGCCAACAGCCTGCACCGCGTCCGTGTGGAAGAGTACGCCGCGTTCGTGGCAGAGTGCGCCAATCTCCGCGACGGGTTCGAGCGTGCCGATTTCGTTGTTCGCCGCCATCACGCTGACCAGCACGGTGTCCGGGCGCAGGGCGTTCTCCACCTGCTGGGCAGTCACGAAGCCATCCGCGTCCACCGGGAGATACGTCACCTGCCAACCCTGCGCTTCCAGCCACTGGCAGGTATGCAGGATGGCGTGATGCTCAATCTGCGTGGTGATGATGTGCCTGCCCTTCTCCTGATGCGCAAACGCCGCGCCCTTGAGCGCCCAGTTATCGCTCTCCGACCCGCCCGCGGTGAAATAGATTTCCTGCGCGCTGCACCCCAATGCCGACGCGACCTGCCGCCGTGCGCGCTCGACCGCCTTTTTCGCGTCGCGCCCCGTAGAATGAATGGAGGACGGGTTGCCGTACACCTGCATATAATAAGGAAGCATTGCCTCCATCACGGGCTGCGAAACGGCGGTCGTCGCCGCATTATCCAGATAAATACGATCCATGTGCGTTCCTTCCTTTTCGCTTTCTCCTTCTGGGAATTGTAGCACGCTTTCTATCGCTTTGTCAACCGCTGATTCGCCGCTGCACAACCGTTTGTTTTGTCCTCTTTGCATCACTTCAGCGCCATTTCCCACAAAAAAATTTGCGAAAGATTCACGAAAACGTTTGCGTAAACGCAAAAGCTGTGATACAATAAGATTGCAACAATCACTGCGGCTACGTCCGCTGCTCTGGAGGATTAGGTGCATGAAATACGGTCACTTTGACGACAAAGCCCGCGAGTACGTCATCGACACGCCGCGGACGCCTTACCCGTGGATTAACTACCTCGGCTGTGAACAGTTCTTCGGCATCATCAGCAATACCGCCGGCGGCTATTGCTTCTACCGCGATGCCCGACTGCGCCGCGTCACCCGCTACCGCTACAATAACATGCCTGTGGACAACGGCGGCCGCTACTTCTACATCAAGGATGGCGACACGGTCTGGAACCCCGGCTGGAAGCCCGTCAAAACGGAGCTGGACAGCTATTCCTGCCGTCACGGCATGGGCTACACCATCATTACCGGTCAGAAGAACGGTCTGACCGCCAGTCAGCTCTCTTTTGTGCCGATGGGCGTGAACGCCGAGGTGCATCAGGTGACGCTGCGCAATGATTCCGACGCGCCCAAGGATGTCATCCTGACGTCGTTCGTCGAGTTCTGCCTTTGGAACGCGCAGGACGACATGACGAACTTCCAGCGCAACTTCTCCACCGGCGAGGTTGAGGTGGAAGGCAGCGTCATCTACCACAAGACTGAATACCGCGAACGCCGCAATCACTATGCGTTCTACGCCGTGAACACCCCCGTGGACGGCTTCGACACCGACATGGAGACGTTCCTTGGGCTGTACAATGGCTTTGAAAACCCGCAGGCGGTCATGACGGGCAAAATGGGCAACTCCATCGCGTCCGGCTGGCAGCCGATGGCGGCACATCAGGTGAAGGTGTCCCTTGCCCCCGGCGAAGAGCGCCGCTTCAACTTCGTGCTGGGCTACGTCGAAGTGCCGCAGGCAGAGAAGTTCGTCGCGCCCAGCGTCATCAACAAAGCCCCTGCGAAGGCGCTGCTGGAGAAGCTGACGACCGACGAGCAGATTGCCGATGCGTTTAACGCGCTGAAGAAGCACTGGGACAACCTGCTGTCCGCCTATGTGCTGACCACGCCCGACGAGAAGCTGGGCCGCATGGTCAACATCTGGAACCAGTATCAGTGTATGGTTACCTTCAACATGTCCCGTTCCGCTTCTTACTTCGAAAGCGGTATCGGCCGTGGTATGGGCTTCCGTGACTCCAATCAGGACCTGCTGGGCTTCGTACACCAGATTCCGGACAGAGCAAGAGAGCGTCTGATCGATCTGGCTTCCACACAGCTGGAAGACGGCGGCTGCTATCACCAGTATCAGCCTCTGACCAAGAAGGGCAACAACGAGATCGGCGGCGACTTCTCCGACGACCCGCTGTGGATGATCCTGTCTGTAGCTGCATACATCAAGGAATCCGGTGACTACTCCATTCTGGATGCTATGGTGCCGTATGACAACGACGAATCCAAGGCAAAGACCATGATGGATCATCTGGAAAAGAGCTTCTTCCATGTGGTAGAAAATGTTGGTCCTCACGGACTGCCGCTGGCAATGCGTGCAGACTGGAACGACTGCATCAACCTGTCCTGCTTCTCTGACGAGCCGGGCGAATCCTTCCAGACCTCCACTTCTCCGAAGTACGGCGAGGATAAGTATTCCAAGGTTGCAGAATCTGTCATGGTTGCTGCTCTGTTCACCTATGCAGGTCCGGAATATGTGGCAATGTGCAAGAAGAAGGGCGACGAGGCTGGTGCTGCCAAGGCACAGGCTGCCATCGACCAGATGAAGAAGAATATCATGGAATACGGTTGGGACGGCGAATGGTTCCTGCGTGCATATGATGACTTCGGCAAGAAGATGGGCTCTCACGAATGCGAAGAGGGCAAGATCTTCATCGAACCGCAGGGCTTCGCGGTTATGGGCGGCGTCGGTAAGGAAACCGGTGCAGACCTGAAGGCTCTGGAGAGCGTAGACAAGTACCTGAACTCTACACACGGTCTGGTTCTGAACCAGCCGGCATTCACCAAGTACTACATCGAATACGGTGAGATTTCTACTTATCCGGCAGGCTACAAGGAAAATGCTGGTATCTTCTGCCACAACAACGCATGGATCATCTGTGCAGAAGCATTTGTTGGCCACGGCGATAAGGCATTCGAATACTACAGCAAGATCGCTCCGGCATACCGTGAAGAAAAGTACTCCGACCTGCACCGCACCGAGCCGTATGTATACGCTCAGATGATCGCAGGTAAGGACGCAAAGCGTCACGGCGAAGCAAAGAACAGCTGGCTGACCGGTACTGCTGCATGGAACTTCGTAGCAGTTTCCCAGTACATTCTGGGTGTAATTCCGGATTGGGACGGTCTGAAGATCGATCCGTCGATTCCTCACGAATGGGATGGCTTCACCATTTCCAGACAGTTCCGCGGTGCAACCTATGATGTCACCGTCAAGAATCCGAACCACGTTTGCAAGGGCGTTGTATCGGTAACTGTAGACGGCAAGGCAATCGAGGGCAACGTACTGCCGGTATTCAGCGACGGCAAGAGCCACGCAGTAGAAGTGGTTATGGGCTAAGCTGAGTTTCCCTAAGATAATATATCCCTATTTCCTTTTCAAAAAGAGGGACTGCCATTTTTCGTGGCAGTCCCTCTTTGTTTTTAGGCAATACCGCACAAAGATTGTGCGACAGATGCGTCGTCAAATTTTTCG
>ERZ772875.2442-NODE-2442-length-13643-cov-11.137769_pt1 | contig 13643 bp, 9 predicted proteins | sample MGYA00580585_ERZ772875 | MGnify/ENA primary metagenome ERZ772875 (study PRJEB29015, sample SAMEA2737736) | human gut metagenome | biome: human gut; feature: human-associated habitat; material: faeces | place: China | collected 2012 ... | reverse complement strand
TAGGGACGCTGCACCCCAAAGGCATAAAAACCGCGCGTTGGAGCGCGTGTGACGAAGTACAAAAACAGACGAACAGGAGGAAAGAAAACACAAATGCTATCTGAGCACCAAAATAAAAACGCAAATTATCTCAGAATCCTGATGACACTCCGCGCCCTGCTGCAGCGCGGCGACATTACGGAAAAAGAATACCGCAAAGCCAAGAAATATTATCAGAACCTGACCGGCGCGGACATTGTCCTTACGGATTAAACTGTAATTTGCACGGTTTCCACAAGAATTCCCGCCGCCGTTTCAGCGTTTGGTAGAATTCGGGACCGTTTGAAAGATATCAGTAGACTTGAACCTTTTCGCGGATATACTTGTCGTTGACAAACGGCACGGGAGGTGAGAAAAATGCCAGTTGCAAAACTGATTGCGCCAACGACGAAGCAGGAGATCCCCAAGCTGCGCGTGGCCGCGTATTGCCGCGTGTCCTCAAACTCCGCAGATCAGCGAAATTCCTTTGCAACGCAGGAACGTGTTTATACGAAATACATTGCAGAGAAGCAGGAATGGGAGCTGGTCGACATTTTTGCCGACGAGGGTCTCAGCGGCATGAAAGCGGACAACCGTCCGGAATTTCAGCGGATGATCCGCATGTGCGAGCTGCACCAGATCGATCTCATTCTTACAAAATCAGTCTCACGATTTGCCCGCAACGTGAAAGAGGCACTGAATTATACGCGCAAGCTGAAGCTGCTCGGCATTGGGGTGCAGTTCGAAGAAGATGGAATCAACACACTGGCGATGGCCGACGAGATGCTGCTCAATACGTTTGCAGCTATTGCACAGGAGGAATCCAAGTCCATCTCGCAGAACCAGCGGCTATCCATTGCCAAACGGATGGAAAAAGGTGAATATGTTGCAAGTAAAGCACCGTATGGATACCGCCTAGTTAATAAAAAACTCAAAATATTTAAGCCAGAGGCAGAAGTGGTATGTTGGATTTTTCAGGCATACCTGAATGGACTATCCATAAAAACAATCGCAGACACACTGACGGCACAGGGAGTTCCCACTAGAAGCGGTCAAGAACAGTGGAAAGCAAATACAATTACATATATTCTTACGAATGAGAAGTACATTGGTGATACGTTGTTTCAAAAATATTATGGAGAAATGACGGTTCCATTTAAAAAACATCGTAATTATGGAGAAATGGATCAGTACTACGCAAAAGATACACATGAACCGATTGTTGAGAAAACCATTTTCTATGCAGTTCAATCTTTACTGAAAAACAGACAAGCTACGTTCAAACAAGAAAAAAGTAAGAATAGGTACCCACTTACAAGCCGCATTCGGTGTTCCGAGTGCGGCTCTTTCTATCACCGGAAGGTGCGAAATGGCGTAATCAAGTGGGTCTGCGCAAAACACGCGGCAGATACCAATGCCTGCAATTCCAGCTATTACAGCGAAGAACGCATTTATGACGGCATCATCACCATGATCAACAAGCTGCGCTTCTGCGAAGAAGATATCCTCGGTCAGACGATTCAGAAGCTTGAATTTGCCGCCGCAGCCTATAAGCGGAACAACAGAGCGGCCAGCCAGCTCAGCCAGAGCATCGCTGAACTGAATGCAAAGCTGCTCGCGCTGGAACGGCTGCGATCAAAGGGATACCTCGCCGCAGATATTTACCATACGCAGGCGCGGGAGATCCGCCAGCAGCTCGGCAAGCTGAAAACAGAGCGGTACAGCAGCTTTGAATCTCGGATCACAACGATGTTGGAGGATGTGCGGAAGCTGAAATCCCTGATTGACGAGCTGGAACAGCCGCTGGAGGTGTTCGACGAGAAGCTGTTCCATGAGGTCGTCACAGACATTTGCATCAATAACCGCGACGAAATGACAGTTACCTTGCTTGGCGGGCTCAAATTTACAGAACAGATTTAAGAGGGACAGGTATGAAAAAGATTCGATATTTACCGTTTGGCTACACGATCCGCAACGGACACACCGTGATTGAACAGCAGGAAGCCGACATTGTCCGCAATATTTTCAAGGCGTACATTCAAGGTGCATCCCTTAAAGAGATCGCAGAGGATTTGACGGCAAAGCAGATCCCATACACGGAGCGGACCTGTGTATGGGATAAGGCGCGGATTTCTCGGATCCTGGAGAATGCGAAGTACACCGGCGATGAAGAATTTGAAATGATCATTGACGAGGACATCTACGAAGAAGCCGCTGCGGTTAAAAGCGCACGGCGTTGGAATCAGGCGGTCCAGGAAAGCGAAGGCATCCGGCAGATCCGCGACCGTGTCCGCTGCGGACAATGCGGTGCGCCGATGCTCCGGCACATCAATTCCAAACGTGCAATCCGGGAAAGCTGGACATGCAGCAATGCAGACTGTGGCATTCGGGTGCGGGTCAGCGACGGCGAGCTGCTCCGGAAAATCACGCTCCTTATGAACCGCGTCATCGCAAATGCCGATCTCATGCTTCCTCATCCGAAAGTGAAACCCAGGGATTCCGCTGTGGTGCTGAATTTGCAGCAGAAGATCTCCGACGAAATGGAGCAGGAGCGTCCAAGTGAGGACCGGATCGCTACGTTGCTCTGCGAAATTGCAGGTCAGCTTTACAAAGAAACAAACGCCAAAACGCAGATCGCCGCACAGATTGCCAGAAAGCGTGCCTCTCTGATGAAGCTGCAGGATGCGTTCAACGCCGCATATTTTTCCGAACTGATCGACGCCGTCTCCCTTCATGTGGGAGGCGGCGTCGTTCTGCATACAAAAACAGAAACCGATATTTGCGAAAGCGAGGATAAACCGAATGGAAGTCCAGAGAATTCCGAAACGGACAGTTTCCGTAATTGAACCCCAAAAGTCCATCCTTGTAGACAAGGAGAAATATCATCAAAAGCGGGTGGCGGCCTACTGCCGCGTCTCCACAGATTCCGAAGAACAGCTTACATCCTATCAGAACCAGATGCGCGTTTACACGGAAATGATCGCCGCCAACAAGGAATGGGAGTTTGCCGGCCTTTATGCCGACGAAGGCATTTCCGGCACAAGGGCGGACAAACGCCCGGAGTTCCAGCGCATGATCCGCGACTGCCAGAACGGGAAAATTGACTATATCATCACGAAATCCGTATCCCGATTTGCCAGAAATACCGTGGAGTGTCTGGAATATGTGCGCTCCTTAAAAGCGCAGGGCATTGGCATTTTCTTTGAAGAACAGAACATTGACACGCTGAAAAACGAGAGCGAATTATACCTTGTCATTTACGCGGGCTTTGCGCAGTCCGAATCCGAGAGCATCAGCAAGCACATCACATGGACCTACCGCAAAAACTTCGAGGATGGGAAAGTGAGCTTTCAGTACAAGCGGCTGCTGGGCTACCGGAAAGGCGAGGATGGCAAACCGGAGATCGTGCCGGAGGAAGCGGCCATCGTAGAACGGATCTACGAGATGTTCCTCGCCGGTCAGCCGGTCAAGATGATCGCGCAAACGCTGCAAGCGGAGAAAATTGAGATCCCCGGAAAGAATCTCAGCTTCAGCAAGAACATGATCATGAATATCCTGCGGAACGAAAAATACTGTGGTGACTGCATCCTCCAGAAAACCGTTACGGTCGACTGCATCTCCAAAACGCGAAAAGCGAATCAGGGTGAAGCACCCATGTACATTGTCGAGAACAATCATCCGGCGATAATCAGCCGTGAGGTGTTCAACCGCGTACAGGAAGAATTGATCCGGAGGCAGGCACTCCGGGCAAAGTCAGATAAGACATCCATCACCGCAACCGGAAAATACTCCAAATACGCACTGACCGAGGTGCTGCAATGTGCGGAATGCGGTAGCCGATATCGGCGCGTCACTTGGACCGCGCACGGGAGGAAGAAAATCGTCTGGCGGTGCATCAGTCGTCTGGATTATGGAACGAAACACTGCAAGGACTCTATTACCATAGAGGAAGAAGCCCTGCACGGAGCGGTTGTCCGCGCGTTAAACCGCTTTCACACAGAGGATGAGTCCACATACCTGGCGCTCGTGAAAGCCACCATTGGAGAAGCCATCGGCATAAATGGCGGTTCAGAGGAAATCGACCTGCTGACACGCCGCATCGACACGCTGAACAAACGGATGCTGGATCTTGTCAACGAAACCGTCGCGGCCGGAAAGGATGTGGAAAGCAGCGAGGATGAATTCAAAGGCATTTCTGATCAGATCGAGCAGTTTAACCGCCGCATCGCAGCAATTCAGGAGAGCATCCACAAGGACGGTTCCCGGCAGGCACGGCTGGAAGAAATTCAGAGCATCATTGCAAAACGCAGTGCCAACGAAACGCAGTACGACGACAGCATCGTGCGCCAGATGATCGAGTGCATCAAGGTACATAATGATGGAAAGCTGACGATCATTTTCGGCGGCGGGTATGAGATTGAGGAAAAGTTATAGAGAACCTACCCTCAAGGCAAGGACAAACACCAAGGAGATTGTACTGATATTTCTGGGGCGATCTCCTTGGCTGCCTACGACAGTGACGAGGTTGCGCTTACATTTTGGGATAAACCGCCGGAAAGTTTTTTCATACTCTTTTTGCAAATAGATTACTGTAGGAAATTAATTGTGTTGAATATGCGGCGCAAGCCAAGTCCCCGGCATTATAAATAAAAATAATTCACAGATGGAAAATATAACTGGTTGAGTTGCACATATGCTTTGAATTTGGTAGAATATAACCAGAACATTATTTGCGTACTAAAGCCGAACGGCAACCTGTGAGGTAATTAGGGCAAGAACCATGATGACCAACGCTAACGACTTTCGATATCCCAAGAATTCATCTTGGCTATTCACAAGGCTTGGCTTAGACTGGTATACAGGATACAAAGACGGTGTTTGCTTATTATTGATAGGCCATTAGAGGTGGGAAAGATTATGATAAAGGCAAGTGTAAATAAGAAACCTGCGCCGATAGAAAACGATACTAAAGGCGGGAGTATCGGATACAATCGGCTTGATATGCAGGTAAGTCAAGCACTTCATATGGCAATTGAGCTATATCCTAATTTGAATTATCTGTTAATCATGGATCATTATGATGACATCACTCTGTTCGACGATGAAGCTATGCCTAAAGTCGTTAGTTATTATCAAATGAAAACCAGTGAAGAGACGATTAGTATCGATACGGCTATTTCTGAAAAATGGCTGTCAAAACTATATACTCATTTGAGCAATTCAGAGCTCATTGTGAAAGAACTGGGGTTGATAACGAATACTCCATTACGGGTTACTATTAAGATTGATGGGGATGACGGAAAAAAACATAAAAAAACTAGTTCATATGCTTCTGAGCATACATCGTTTGAAGAATTCAACTCCACCATAGTCACAAAAATCAAACACGATATTGCAGAGCGTTTTGGTATACCGAGTGAGACCGTGGATCTTTCAAAGTTTGTACATATGAGAACGACCCTTTCTATTCCAAAACACAGAGAAATTGTTGAACAAGAAGTGGGCAATTTTCTCTATTCGCAGTATCCAAAGATTTCGATTGATTCGGTGAAGACAATATACCGATCAATGATTGAGTTGCTGACAAGCCGTCAAAGGTATGAGTTGCTAGATAAAAACAAGCCGCTTGCAGTTGTCAGAGAGAAGAAGGGCGTTTCTAAAAATGATTTTTCACGAATAATTGATACTGCAATGATGATTGCTATTCCGAATTTCTCTGAAATTTGCCGTGTATACAATTATGAAGGAGAAGACAAACGTAATGCGGCACTTGAGTATACGACAATGGTGGAAGACTTCGAGAGAAAATCGGATTTGTTTACTGCCTTGTTTTTGGAAGTACATGGATTATGCTTGAGGCATCCACAAAGCGCTGGCGAAAGTCCACTTAATTATAGCAAGCGGATTTTTAATTCACTTTCAATACGAAGCCTAATCTATAACGAAACATATGTATCAGTCCTGATTGCGTGTATTCTAATAAATGAAGGGAGAAGGATGCAATGAAAGAAGTCTTTTTTCAGAACATTCTAATTGCCGATATATCAAAAAAGGTTGCCAAGTGGCAACAGTTTTCAAAAGGACTGAATGTTGTTACAGGAATAGATAACCATGTAGGGAAGTCATCGCTTCTCAAATCGCTATTTTATGCACTTGGGGCTGACGTGGCGTTCGATTCGGCGTGGGATCAAAACTCAAAGCTCTACGTTGCAACAATAAATGTAGATGGCAATACATATCGAATTGCGCGCTTTTCAGGACGATTTGCTGTTTTCCACGATGAAGAACTACTCATAATTACAGATAGAATATCCAGCGAACTAGCCCCATTACTTGAACGAATTTTTGAATTTGCAGTATATCTTCCCAACAAAGATACGAAAAAAGTAGAGCTTGCACCACCTACATTTACATTTATGCCATATTATATTGATCAAGATAAAGGATGGAGTGGGTTATATAATAGTTTCAAGTCCGTTGCAAGATATAAAAGCGATGATCGAATTAAGTCTCTCTATTATCATCTGAGTATTTATACAAAAACTACGGTAGAGTTAATGGCGCGAAAAGATAACTTAACGGAACAAATACAATCATTGGATAAGAGCAGAGAACGCCTACTAACTATACTATCGGCACTACAAGAAGAAACGAAAAGTCTTCTCCCAGCAGAGGATGCCCAAGAATTAGAAGTACAATTAACTATCCCCCAAAAACGCATCGAGGATCTCGTCAGTAGGCTAGGTCAAGCCCGAAATGAAATTCAGGAATATGAAGCGGAACTTATTCAACATCAGCACCGTTTGGAGGTCGTTTCGGAATACCGAGCTATTAAGAAAAAAGATGCACCAAAACAGATTGTGCAACCAGAAACACTTTTCTCTTGCCCGCACTGTGGATACATATTTAATGAGGAACTTTTTAACATGGTTCGCGCTAATTACAGTGCTGTCAATGAGGAGTATTTATGCCAACAAATACAGTTTATTATTAGTTCGACGCAAAAGAAACTGGAAAGCGTAAAATCGAACTACGTTGAACTTATGTCTGAACTAAAAAAAGAAGAAACAGCATATCAGGATTCGAAAGATAGATTTGATGTCTATATCCGGCAGCGAGGCTTGCGTGATTCAATACGACGGTTTACGAACGAATTGGGAGCTGTATCTGCAGACAAAGCAGTTATTGAAACGGAAATTAAAAAGATCAAAAGAGAACTTCGAAAAATGTCGAGCAGAAAAGATACAGAAAATAAGTATATCGAGTTAGTTCGGAGTAACATCATATCTTTAGGTGCATGGGATCCTGCTTATGACGGGAAAATTAAGCTGCTACGCCCAATTAGCGCACAGGGTACGCTTGAAAATAAAATAATTTTATCACAAATTGTCGCGTTATTTCAAACAATGGACTACTATAAGAGTAGTGCAACCCGTTTCCCATTTGTTGTAGATTCGCCAAGAGGAAAAGAGGCTAGTTTTACAAGCAGTAAAGAAATATTGAGAATGATTGTACAACTAAATATGCTTCCACAAATCATTTTAGCAACAATAGATTATTCGAATTTTCAAACTGGATTTGATGTCCCTACAAATATAATAACTCTAACAGAGCGTAAAAAACTTCTACTTGAGCAGGATTATATTGAACATAAAAAGGAGATATCGACATGGTTTGAATTGCTGAAAAAGTGATAGTCAGACTGTTGGTATAATAAGGGAGCTTATTTGAACTGGCTTTGGGACACATTTAAGAGTGGGAGGAAAAGTGATGAAGGCTGAACTAATTTATCTCTGGATCAATCGGGATGAGCATGGTTGTTTTCAACAAGAGGGATTCAATTTTTCGCCCCATTACCGTGTATCATATAATCAAGACACAAAAGAACTGATAATCAAGCAATTAGAACAGCTCAATGTTTTTCAGAATGACCACATTGCAAATGTCAGTGCAGTAATCGGTGAGAACGGAACAGGTAAAACCACATTGTTGGAGTACCTGACAACGTTTGACGACGTACCACTCTCTGATGAACAGCGCCCAGAGTATCAGCCTTTTCGAAGAAACCAGAACGAGCTTCGCTCATTTATTGCAGTATACTTAGACCACGAAGATGACAGCCGCCGGATAATCAATATTACAAATGACACAATCTTTTGCAACGGCGAGAGTTTTGAGCCGTTTAGTAACGCTGAGTATAGAGCAGGCAATAATCTTTTAGAAAAAATTTCTCGTATATATTTGTCAAACAGTTCGTATTCCCAAACTCAGGGGGCGCAAACACGTGGAACAATTAGCAATATTTCAATCACAGATAACGCACTGCCAGCAATCTTTCGCGCTTTTTATATGAAAAAGTACGGGCGAGAATCAGACCAACCCGCGAATCAGAATACGCCCTTTAATACTTTAATAACTATTTTGGCAGAAAAAGAAGATAGCAAAACAATGCAAATGTTTATTGATTTGCTATTCTGCACTTTTTTGGCGCAAAGCGGAAAGCCATTTCGCGGAAAACATATAAACAAAGTCCTATTTTCCTTTAAAAATGCACAAAAAATGCTTGAAAGAGAGATGGATATCAACTATTCAGCAGATAATGCTAGACAGGATCGCTTTGCGCAAGTAAAGGAAAAATGGTTGCCGATTGCTCAATCGATTAATGCTGAATCAACGATGGGAACAATAGTGTGCAATCTTGCCTTCGAATTATTCTTCGTCTTTGATGCCTTCTCTATTGCGGCTCCAGAAAATGAGAGTCTAACTGCTGATACCCTTCTTTCGGAATGTGAGACGTTTATCGACGCACTGGATGAATGTACAGAACGCACATATTATAGAAGCGCAGTCAATGAAATTAAGTTGATTGAGAGAATTGTTGAGCGGGCAGAGATTAGCAGCAATTTGCTCCCACGCGAAGACCTCGGGCGACAGACCTGGGTCATGGCAAATACAGGCGCATTTATTCCAATAATCAATCAGATCAAACGTGGATGCTCATTCGTTTTGAAGTACTTAGCTATCGATAATTTTGGAGTTTCTTCTGGTGAACGAGCGTTGTTGAACTATATGTCAAGGCTTTACTTTGCCTCACAAATAAACGACTTCATCCCCAACAGTGGCTTCGTATGGAACGAGAGCGTTTTACTCCTCATTGATGAAATAGACCTTTATCTGCATCCCGAATGGCAACGACAGATACTCAACGATTTTTTAACTGCCATTCAAGAGTACTTTCCGCATAGTTATTTTCAAATTATAATTACAAGCCATTCCCCAATTGTCCTTTCGGATATTCCGCATGAGAATTCGATATTTCTCAGAAAAGATGGTGATAAAATAGTACAGGATAAGCACACGGCTCAAACATTTGGCGCGAATATTCATACGCTATACAGAGATGCCTTTTTTATTAAAGATGGGGTAGCCATAGGAGCATATGCGAAAGATAAAATAAATGCTTGGATCACTGAATTTAAGGAAAACTCAATTAGCGAAGAAGAAATGCAAAAGAAGATCGCTCTCATTGGTGAGCCAATTATTCAAAGACGTCTCGAGCAGATTGCCAAACGACATGGAATAAATAGTATTGCGGAAAATATTCGACGTGATGAACGTCAAAGTATAATTGACTTTTTGAAAGCACAACAGGCTGCCCTTCAGCATCAAATTCAACTGTTGGAGGCGGAGCAGAGATGATTAAATTACCGACAATTAGTGCTGAGAATGTAAGAGCATTCCATAAAGATGTTTTTAAAAGAATAAAAGGACTGCTTGTAAAAAATTCAAGAAATCCTCGTTTCGAGAGAATAGTTTGCTATTGCAGTGTAGACGGACAGTTAAATGATTCAAGAATTGGACGACTAGTAATCGGGGATATCGCGGTTCTTACTGATGCAATTAGTCAAATTGGGACAATCACAGAAGAAGCGGTAGTGGTGGACGAATTTAGCAAAGCCTATACGAATTTTTGCAACAGAAACTTCGGAAGAACTTGGGCGCAAAGAATTGGCGTTACAACTTGTCCGTATTGTAATCGAAGTTATATATTTACATCAAGCAAGAGTGGTACCAGACCTCAATATGATCACTATTTCCCAAAATCGAAATACCCGTATCTAGCATTGTCTATGTACAATTTGATTCCATGCTGTTCTATTTGCAATGGATTGAAACACGATGTAGATACGCATCAAACTCCAATTATCTACCCTTATAAAGATTCATATAGTGGACAGGCTTTATTCGAGGCGGCAAGCAAAGGTGATGATATTACTGCATGGTTGGGCGCAGCAGAAGAATACCAAATAAAAATAAGATACTCTAAGGATATTGATCCGGAACTCAAGCACAAAATTGAACGAGCCGTTTCTCTGTTCAAGCTGGAGGACTTGTACAGCAAACACAGCGATTATGTACGAGATATTTTAAGAACCGCTTACATTTATAATGATGATTATTTTGAGGGACTGGCAGCACAATATGGTGACCTCTTTCGAAACAAACAGGAAGCGCAGGATTTCGTATTCTTCAACTATTTGGATGAAGCGGATTGGGGCAAACGAGTTCTGGCAAAGCTAACACATGATATAGCAGAAGAAGCTATGGGCTAGGTGATTTCGCTGTCACAATGCGTGTCGTTATGTTAGACGACAGTCCGCGGCGGCCATGAAGTAATGAGTTATGATGCGTGTGGGGAATATGTATATGAAAATAAGTCGTGTTATAATTGAGAACTATCGGAATCTAAAAAATGTTGATGTTACCCTCGGAAGCACTGTAACGCTTATTGGGGAGAACAACAGTGGGAAGTCGAACTTCATGCGTGCGATTTCCATTCCGTTACTATCCGACGACTCAGGAGGTTCTAAACGCCTATCTTGGCATGATATTAATCGAGACGCAAAAGAAAAATATTATGCCTTTTTATCCCAAAGTAAAGAACGCATCCTTAACGGGAGTTTATCGGTAGAACAGTTTCTTCCTGCTTTGCCTGAGGTTACAATTAAACTGTATTTCCAGCCAAACGAAAATGAGCATTACAATGTAAGTGAAATTCTGTGTGAGGGTGAAGCAGAGCAGTGGGTCGGCGGTATTTGCTGTCGTTATTACATAAAAAAACCGGAAGATCTGCTGAGAAGGGTTCGAGATGTCCTTAAGTCAGATTCATATAACGAACGGACAAAAATGAGTCTTTTGCCGATGGCACTGTTTTCGTGTTCAATAACAGTACCAGGAAAAGACAAAAATCTTTCTTATGAAACTCTTGCTAAGTTTCGCTCTGTAGAACTCCCTGCAGAGCGAGATGGCTTTGCGTCCAACGCAGATAAATTGGGGTCGAAAGCGCTATCTGATTTACTACAAAAAGGGTTAACACCTGATGCTCAAGTGAAAATTGAAGAAGATTATAACAAATTCTTTGATACTATACGAGAAGAAGGAAAACTGGATACAGTCCTGAATTGGCAGGACTATTCAGATATCCCAAATGCACAGGAGTTCTTTCGTAAAATCAGCATTTTGCCGAATATGCCACAAATGGGCAGCATCATCGGTAGTGTGCGCCTTGGGTACGAGACCGATAATATGTTTGCGCAGGGGTTAGGACATCGCAATCTCGTTCTAATGGCAGTCATCCTAAATTCCTATATCAATAAAGAGCGTGATATTTCGTTTAGGTTGATGACCATAGAGGAACCAGAGGCGCATTTGTGTAGCAGCAATATTCAACTGATGATTAGCCTGATTTCTATTTTCGAAAGGAAGAACCGCTATACGCAAATCGTTTACTCAACACACAATGCTGAATTTGTCAATAAACTTGGAATAGATAATGTGATAGTATTTCACAATGGCACGGCATTCAATTTGGTCAAAGAATTAACAAGCGAGGAATGTGATTATTTATCTGCGAACCCCAATACTGATATTTTCAAACTGCTTTATTCCAGAAAAACAATTCTTGTTGAAGGAATAACAGAAGAGCTCCTCATAAAGTCGTATCTTCAAATGCGAAGTGATTTAAATGAAATTAAAGTTCTATCATTTCATAAGGGCTTTACCAAAATCATCGATATTTGGAAGAAAATAAACAGTGGAACGAAAAGCCGACTTGGTATCGTCAGAGATCACGATGACCAGCCGAATGCACAAGCAGATCATGAAAAAAGGCAAGATAAACAGGTCTGCGTAAAAACCACGCGAGGTTATACATTAGAAACTGACATCGTCAGCAAGAACTATGAATTGCTAAAGTCAAAATATGGGGAGGAGTATGGATGGAGTGCAATGACCGAGGATGAAATACAACTGGATTGGCGCAATAATAAAAAATCTGGTGTTATGCTTAGAATTTGCCATGACATGATTCAAGGTGAATTGGATGAATTTGTTCTCCCAACACACATCCAGCAGATTATTGATTTTATGCAAGGAGATGTCGCTGCGGAATGCCGATGATTGTGAATGTTGCTGGCGCGGGAGCCGGAAAAACTACAAAAATGGCTGATGTTATCATGGCTCATGATATTCCAGACGGAAAAGTTGTTTTCTGCATTGCGTTCACGAATGCTGCCGCTGATAATATAAAAGAAAAGGTTGCAGAAAAAATGAGCGGCGTCCCAGATAATATAAAGATCAGCACCATTCACTCGTTTCTATATCAAGAACTGATTGAACCATACTATTACTTCCTTTACGGCAAACACTTTGGGCAACTTTCCACCATTAGCTTACCTCCAAACAATTGCTATAAATCAAAGAAGCTATCTGAGTTGGAGCAAGAAGGCACCCTACATATTACAGAGATTCCCGAAAAAGCAAAATGGGTGGCTTATCGAAAAAGCGTGGATACAAAAGGAATAAAGGCCGTTCGGGAAAAAGCTATGTCCCACTTTAATAGCTATTGTTCTGCTATTTATGTGGATGAAGCACAGGACATTAATGAAGATATATATGCGATTCTTTCTGCTTTGGAGCATGCTGGTGTTGAAATAATATTGTATGGTGACCCTAAACAGGATGTTAAGGGGTTTGGCTGCTTTCGACAGATAATTGATAAATCATCCGATGTGCATTATTTTCCCGACTGTTATCGTTGTCCACAGGTTCATCTGGATTTATCAAATACATTAGCTCAGAAGAATGAAAAGCAGGTCGCGAGTTATGGAAACGCTGCCGGTAGCTTAGAAATCGTTTTTGAATCGGAAATTGACGATGTCAAAGGATATATAGAATCTGGAAATTATGGTCTCTGCTATATCAGCCAGAAAAGGGGAAAATTTTATACGCACAGCTCAGAAACAACTGACGAGCGTTTTGAAACACTACGCCACGAGGTATTTCGCGCAATGCAGGAAAAGTGGCGAGAAAAAACAACAGAAATTGAGATTGAACGTGCGGCGTATTTCGTTACAGAGAAAATGCTGGAAAACTACGATCAAACAGGGAATCCAGCAGTTTCAATATCACAATGGGTAAAAAACAACGCATTTGATCAGTTGAGCAGGACGAAATATGCTCAAATGGTTGGTGCAATGTCAATGAAGAATGCAGAACCGACGAATGCCATTATTGTCAGATCTATTGAGATAATCAAAGGATTAGAAGCAAGCCGCTGCTTTTTT
>ERZ772875.2430-NODE-2430-length-13707-cov-3.966965_pt1 | contig 13707 bp, 12 predicted proteins | sample MGYA00580585_ERZ772875 | MGnify/ENA primary metagenome ERZ772875 (study PRJEB29015, sample SAMEA2737736) | human gut metagenome | biome: human gut; feature: human-associated habitat; material: faeces | place: China | collected 2012 ... | reverse complement strand
ACAGAAGCGCATAAACAGCTTCTGGCTCTGCAGCAGCGCATCAGCGACCTGGACGGGAAAAAACTGACGGCAGATGAAAAGAGTGTGCTGGCCCGTAAAGATGAACTGATTCAGGCACTGACGCTGCTGGATGTAAAACAGCAGGAGCTTCAGAAACAGACGGCACTCAACGAGCTGAAGAAAAAAACAATTCAGCTGACCAGTCAACTGGCTGAAGAAGAGCGCGCTCAGCGTCAGCAACATGACCTGGATATCGCCACGGTGGGTATGGGTGATCAGCAGCGGCAGCGATATCAGATACAACTGAGTCTTCGCCAGAAATACCAGCAACAGCTGGAGCAGTTGAGGCGGGATAGTGAGCAGAAAGGAACATATAACACGGATGACTACAGAAAGGCCGAGCAGGCGCTGACGGAGAGCCTGAACCGACAACTGAATGAGAATCGCCGTTACTGGCAACAGCTTGAAGTTGTGCAGGGTAACTGGAAAAACGGAGTCCTGCGTGCATTTCAGGATTTTACCGTGGATGCAGATAATACGGCAGGAACAGCAGAACAGGTGTTCTCGTCAGCCTTCAGCAACATGGGAAATGGCCTGGCAACTTTTGTCACTACCGGCAAACTCAATTTCAAATCCTTCACCTCTTCTGTGCTGTCAGATATGGCGAAAATCCTGGCGCAGGCAACCATGATGAAATCGATAAAAGGGATTGGCAGTGTACTGGGATTTGATCTCAGCAGCCTTTCCCTGAATGCCAATGGGGGGATTTATCAGTCTGCTGATTTGAGTCGTTACAGTGGCACGGTGGTTAACCGTCCGACGTTTTTTGCTTTTGCAAAAGGCGCGGGTGTGATGGGGGAAGCGGGACCTGAAGCCATTCTGCCACTGCGTCGTGGTGCTGACGGTAAGCTGGGGGTTGTGGCGGATATTGGTGGTTCAGGTATGGCGATGTTTGCCCCGCAGTACAACATCGAGATCAATAACGATGGCACGAACGGGCAGATAGGTCCGGCTGCTCTGAAGGCGGTGTATGACATGGCCCGCAAGGGTGCCCGTGATGAAATTCAGACACAGATGCGTGATGGTGGCCTGTTCTCCGGAGGTGGACGATGAAAACCTTCCGCTGGAAAGTGAAACCCGGTATGGATGTGGCTTCGTCCCCTTCTGTAAGAAAGGTGCGCTTTGGTGATGGCTATTCCCAGCGAGCGCCTGCCGGGCTGAATGCCAACCTGAAAACGTACAGCGTGACGCTGTCTGTCTCCCGTGAGGAGGCCACGGCGCTGGAGTCGTTTCTGGCAGAGCACGGAGGCTGGAAGGCCTTTCTGTGGACGCCGCCTTATGGTTACAGGCAGATAAAGGTGACCTGCGCAAAATGGTCGTCGCGGGTCAGTATGCTGCGTGTTGAGTTCAGCGCAGAGTTTAAACAGGTGGTGAACTGATGCAGGATATCCGGCAGGAAACACTGAATGAATGCACCCGTGCGGAGCAGTCGGCCAGCGTGGTGCTCTGGGAAATCGATCTGACAGAGGTCGGTGGAGAACGTTATTTTTTCTGTAATGAGCAGAACGAAAAAGGTGAGCCGGTCACCTGGCAGGGGCGACAGTATCAGCCGTATCCCATTCAGGGGACGGGATTTGAACTGAACGGCAAGGGCAGTGCTGCCCGTCCGACACTGACGGTTTCTAACCTGCACGGCATGGTCACCGGGATGGCGGAAGACCTGCAGAGTCTGGTCGGCGGAACGGTGGTCCGGCGTAAGGTTTACGCCCGTTTTCTGGATGCGGTGAACTTCGTCAACGGAAACAGTGACGCCGATCCGGAGCAGGAGGTGATCAGCCGCTGGCGCATCGAGCAGTGCAGCGAACTGAGCGCGGTGAGTGCCTCCTTTGTACTGTCCACGCCGACGGAAACGGATGGCGCTGTTTTTCCGGGACGTATCATGCTGGCCAACACCTGCACCTGGACCTATCGCGGTGATGAGTGCGGTTATCACGGTCCGGCTGTCGCGGATGAATATGACCAGCCGACGTCCGATATCACGAAGGATAAATGCAGCAAATGCCTGAGTGGCTGTAAGTTTCGCAATAACGTCGGCAACTTTGGCGGCTTCCTTTCCATTAACAAACTTTCGCAGTAAATCCCATGACACAGACAGAATCAGCGATTCTGGCGCACGCCCGGCGATGTGCGCCAGCGGAGTCGTGCGGCTTCGTGGTAAGCACGCCGGAGGGGGAAAGATATTTCCCCTGCGTGAATATCTCCGGTGAGCCGGAGGCGTATTTCCGTATGTCGCCGGAAGACTGGCTGCAGGCAGAAATGCAGGGTGAGATTGTGGCGCTGGTCCACAGCCACCCCGGTGGTCTGCCCTGGCTGAGTGAGGCCGACCGGCGGCTGCAGGTGCAGAGTGATTTGCCGTGGTGGCTGGTCTGCCGGGGGACGATTCATAAGTTCCGCTGTGTGCCGCATCTTACCGGGCGGCGCTTTGAGCACGGTGTGACGGACTGTTACACCCTGTTCCGGGATGCTTATCATCTGGCGGGGATTGAGATGCCGGACTTTCATCGTGAGGATGACTGGTGGCGTAACGGCCAGAATCTCTATCTGGATAATCTGGAGGCGACGGGGCTGTATCAGGTGCCGTTGTCAGCGGCACAGCCGGGCGATGTGCTGCTGTGCTGTTTTGGTTCATCGGTGCCGAATCACGCCGCAATTTACTGCGGCGACGGCGAGCTGCTGCACCATATTCCTGAACAACTGAGCAAACGAGAGAGGTACACCGACAAATGGCAGCGACGCACACACTCCCTCTGGCGTCACCGGGCATGGCGCGCATCTGCCTTTACGGGGATTTACAACGATTTGGTCGCCGCATCGACCTTCGTGTGAAAACGGGGGCTGAAGCCATCCGGGCACTGGCCACACAGCTCCCGGCGTTTCGTCAGAAACTGAGCGACGGCTGGTATCAGGTACGGATTGCCGGGCGGGACGTCAGCACGTCCGGGTTAACGGCGCAGTTACATGAGACTCTGCCTGATGGCGCTGTGATTCATATTGTTCCCAGAGTCGCCGGGGCCAAGTCAGGTGGCGTATTCCAGATTGTCCTGGGGGCTGCCGCCATTGCCGGATCATTCTTTACCGCCGGAGCCACCCTTGCAGCATGGGGGGCAGCCATTGGGGCCGGTGGTATGACCGGCATCCTGTTTTCTCTCGGTGCCAGTATGGTGCTCGGTGGTGTGGCGCAGATGCTGGCACCGAAAGCCAGAACTCCCCGTACACAGACAACGGATAACGGTAAGCAGAACACCTATTTCTCCTCACTGGATAACATGGTTGCCCAGGGCAATGTTCTGCCTGTTCTGTACGGGGAAATGCGCGTGGGGTCACGCGTGGTTTCTCAGGAGATCAGCACGGCAGACGAGGGGGACGGTGGTCAGGTTGTGGTGATTGGTCGCTGATGCAAAATGTTTTATGTGAAACCGCCTGCGGGCGGTTTTGTCGTTTATGGAGCGTGAGGAATGGGTAAAGGCAGCAGTAAGGGGCATACCCCGCGCGAAGCGAAGGACAACCTGAAGTCCACGCAGTTGCTGAGTGTGATCGATGCCATCAGCGAAGGGCCGGTTGAAGGTCCGGTGGATGGATTAAAAAGCGTGCTGCTGAACAGTACGCCAGTGCTGGACAGTGAGGGGAATACCAATATCTCCGGTGTCACGGTGGTTTTCCGGGCAGGTGAGCAGGAGCAGACACCGCCGGAGGGATTTGAATCCTCCGGCTCCGAGACGGTGCTGGGTACGGAAGTGAAATATGACACGCCGATCACCCGGACCATCACGTCGGCAAACATCGACCGTCTGCGCTTTACCTTCGGTGTACAGGCACTGGTGGAAACCACCTCAAAGGGTGACAGGAATCCGTCGGAGGTCCGACTGCTGGTTCAGATACAGCGTAACGGTGGCTGGGTGACGGAAAAAGACATCACCATTAAGGGCAAAACCACCTCGCAGTATCTGGCCTCGGTGGTGGTGGATAACCTGCCGCCGCGCCCGTTCAATATACGGATGCGCAGGATGACGCCGGACAGCACCACAGACCAGCTGCAGAACAAAACGCTCTGGTCGTCATACACCGAAATCATCGATGTGAAACAGTGCTACCCGAACACGGCACTGGTCGGCGTGCAGGTGGACTCGGAGCAGTTCGGCAGCCAGCAGGTGAGCCGTAATTATCATCTGCGCGGGCGTATTCTGCAGGTGCCGTCGAATTATAACCCGCAGACGCGGCAATACAGCGGTATCTGGGACGGAACGTTTAAACCGGCATACAGCAACAACATGGCCTGGTGTCTGTGGGATATGCTGACCCACCCGCGCTACGGCATGGGGAAACGTCTTGGTGCGGCGGATGTGGATAAATGGGCGCTGTATGTCATCGGCCAGTACTGCGACCAGTCAGTGCCGGACGGCTTTGGCGGCACGGAGCCGCGCATCACCTGTAATGCGTACCTGACCACACAGCGCAAGGCGTGGGATGTGCTCAGTGATTTCTGCTCGGCGATGCGCTGTATGCCGGTATGGAACGGGCAGACGCTGACGTTCGTGCAGGACCGACCGTCGGATAAGGTGTGGACCTATAACCGCAGTAATGTGGTGATGCCGGATGATGGCGCGCCGTTCCGCTACAGTTTCAGCGCCCTGAAGGACCGCCATAATGCCGTTGAGGTGAACTGGATTGACCCGAATAACGGCTGGGAGACGGCGACAGAGCTTGTTGAAGATACGCAGGCCATTGCCCGTTACGGTCGTAACGTCACGAAGATGGATGCCTTTGGCTGTACCAGCCGGGGGCAGGCACACCGCGCCGGGCTGTGGCTGATTAAAACGGAACTGCTGGAAACGCAGACCGTGGACTTCAGCGTGGGTGCTGAAGGGCTTCGCCATGTACCGGGCGATGTCATTGAAATCTGCGATGATGACTATGCCGGTATCAGCATCGGCGGGCGCGTGCTGGCTGTGAACAGCCAGACCCGGACGCTGACGCTCGACCGTGAAATCACGCTGCCATCCTCCGGCACCACGCTGATAAGCCTGGTTGACGGAAGTGGCAATCCGGTCAGCGTGGAGGTCCAGTCCGTCACCGACGGCGTGAAGGTGAAAGTGAGCCGGGTTCCTGACGGCGTTGCAGAATACAGCGTGTGGGGGCTGAAGCTGCCGACGCTGCGCCAGCGCCTGTTCCGCTGCGTGAGTATCCGTGAGAACGACGACGGCACGTATGCCATCACTGCCGTGCAGCATGTACCGGAAAAAGAAGCCATCGTGGATAACGGGGCGCACTTTGACGGCGACCAGAGCGGCACGGTGAATGGTGTCACGCCGCCAGCGGTGCAGCACCTGACCGCCGAAGTCACCGCAGACAGCGGGGAATACCAGGTGCTGGCGCGCTGGGACACGCCGAAGGTGGTGAAGGGCGTGAGCTTTATGCTTCGCCTGACCGTGGCAGCGGATGACGGCAGTGAGCGGCTGGTCAGCACGGCCCGGACGACGGAAACCACATACCGCTTCACGCAACTGGCGTTGGGAAACTACAGGCTGACAGTCCGGGCGGCAAATGCCTGGGGGCAGCAGGGCGATCCGGCGTCGGTATCGTTCCGGATTGCCGCACCGGCAGCGCCGTCGCGGATTGAGCTGACGCCGGGCTATTTTCAGATAACCGCCACGCCGCATCTTGCGGTTTATGACCCGACGGTACAGTTTGAGTTCTGGTTCTCGGAAAAACGGATTGCGGATATCAGGCAGGTTGAAACCACAGCCCGCTATCTTGGCACGGCGCTGTACTGGATAGCTGCCAGTATCAATATCAAGCCGGGCCATGATTATTATTTTTACATCCGCAGTGTGAACACCGTTGGCAAATCGGCATTCGTGGAGGCTGTTGGCCAGCCGAGTGATGATGCATCCGGCTATCTGGATTTTTTCAAAGGAGAGATAGGGAAAACCCATCTGGCTCAGGAGCTGTGGACGCAGATTGATAACGGTCAGCTTGCGCCTGACCTGGCGGAAATCAGAACGTCCATCACGGATGTCAGTAATGAAATCACGCAGACCGTCAATAAGAAACTGGAAGACCAGAGTGCAGCGATCCAGCAGATACAGAAGGTTCAGGTTGATACAAATAATAACCTGAACAGCATGTGGGCTGTGAAGCTGCAGCAGATGCAGGACGGACGCCTTTATATCGCGGGTATTGGTGCCGGTATTGAAAACACCCCTGACGGCATGCAGAGTCAGGTGCTGCTGGCGGCAGACAGGATTGCGATGATTAATCCTGCGAATGGCAACACAAAGCCGATGTTTGTTGGTCAGGGCGATCAGATATTCATGAACGAAGTGTTCCTGAAATACCTGACGGCTCCCACCATTACCAGCGGCGGTAATCCTCCGGCATTTTCCCTGACACCGGACGGGCGGCTGACGGCGAAAAATGCCGATATCAGCGGTAACGTGAATGCGAACTCCGGGACGCTCAACAACGTCACGATTAACGAGAATTGCCGGGTTCTGGGAAAACTGTCCGCGAACCAGATTGAAGGCGATCTCGTTAAAACAGTGGGCAAAGCTTTCCCCCGGGACTCCCGTGCACCGGAACGGTGGCCATCAGGGACCATTACCGTCAGGGTTTATGACGATCAGCCGTTTGACCGGCAAATTGTTATTCCAGCGGTGGCTTTCAGCGGTGCCAGACATGAACGGGAGAATAGCGATACTTATTCGTCATGCCGCCTGATAGTGAAGAAAAACGGGGCTGAAATTTATAACCGAACGGCTCTGGATAATACTCTGATTTACACGGGTGTTATTGATATGCCTGCAGGCAGTGGCGTAATGACACTGGAGTTTTCGGTATCAGCATGGTGGGTAAATGGCTGGTATCCCACAGCAAGTATCAGCGATTTGCTGGTTGTGGTGATGAAGAAAGCCACCGCAGGCATCAGTATCAGCTGAATTTTATAACCCCAATACGGGCGTCAGAAATGACGCCTTTTTTATTGCAGAAAAGCGAGAGGTAATTATGCGTAAATTATGTGCTGTTATTCTGTCCGCAGTAGTCTGGCTGGTTGCCGCTGGTACGCCAGCGAGCGCAGCAGAGCATCAGTCCACACTAAGCGCCGGGTATCTTCAGGCCCATACTGATATGCCAGGCAGTGATGACCTGAAGGGCATTAACGTGAAATACCGTTATGAATTTACGGACACGCTGGGGCTGGTGACGTCATTCAGTTATGCCAATGCCAAAGATGAGCAAAAAACGCATTACAGCGATACCCGCTGGCATGAAGATTCAGTGCGTAACCGCTGGTTCAGCATGATGGCGGGGCCATCTGTACGCGTGAATGAATGGTTCAGTGCTTATGCGATGGCAGGTGTGGCTTACAGCCGTGTTTCGACGTTCTCCGGGGATTATCTCCGCGTAACTGACAACAAGGGGAAAACGCACGATGTGCTGACCGGAAGTGATGACGGTCGCCACAGCAACACGTCTCTGGCGTGGGGAGCTGGCGTGCAGTTTAACCCGACCGAATCCGTGGCCATTGATATTGCTTATGAAGGCTCCGGCAGTGGCGACTGGCGCACTGACGGTTTCATCGTGGGTGTCGGTTATAAATTCTGATTAGCCAGGTAACACAGTGTTATGACAGCCCGCCGGTTCAGGCGGGCTTTTTTGTGGAGTGGATATGGCAGCAGTAAAAATCTCAGGTGTGCTGAAAGATGGTGCGGGAAAACCAATACAGAACTGCACTATTCAACTGAAGGCAAAGCGTAACAGCACCACGGTACTGGTGAACACGGTGGCTTCTGAAAATCCGGATGAAGCCGGACGTTACAGCATGGATGTTGAGTATGGCCAGTACAGCGTCACCCTGCTGGTTGAAGGTTTTCCGCCTTCACATGCCGGGACCATTACCGTCTATGAAGGTTCCAGACCAGGTACGCTGAATGATTTTCTCGGTGCCATGACGGAAGATGATGTCATGCCGGAGGCATTGCGCCGTTTTGAGGCAATGGTGGAAGAAGCGGCACGCAACGCCGAAGCCGCCTCTCAGAGCGCAGCGGCGGCAAAGAAATCCGAAACTGCAGCGGCTTCATCGAAGAACGCGGCGAAAACCTCAGAAACGAATGCAGCTAACAGCGCACAGGCGGCAGCGACCTCGCAGACTGCATCGGCAAACTCCGCGACAGCAGCCAAAAAATCAGAAACCAACGCGAAAAATAGCGAAACAGCCGCGAAGGCGAGCGAAACTAACGCAAAGTCCAGCCAGACGGCAGCGAAGACCAGCGAAACGAATGCCAAAGTCAGTGAAACTGCGGCGAAAAGCAGTCAGGATGCAGCAGCCGAAAGCGAGAGTGCCGCAGCTGGTTCTGCAAGTGCGGCGGCTGCTTCTGCCACTGCATCAGCAAACAGTCAAAAAGCTGCAAAAACCAGTGAAACCAATGCAAAGACAAGCGAGACTGCAGCGGCGAACTCGGCGCAAGCATCGGCAGCAAGCCAGACAGCAGCTAAAGCAAGTGAGGATGCAGCCAGAGAGTATGCAAGCCAGGCTGCGGAGCCGTATAAACAAGTATTGCAGCCGCTTCCTGATGTGTGGATACCATTTAACGATTCGCTGGAAATGATTACTGGTTTCGCTCCTGGTTATAAAAAAGTAACTATCGGTGATGATGTTATTACTTTTCCATCAGAGAAGGTTGTATCTTTCACTCGCTCCACTTCTGCAACGTATATAAACAAATCAGGTTCATTTGCTTTTGCAGAAATTAACGAGCCGCGCTTTGAAAAGGAAGGTTTATTAATTGAAGGTCAGAGGACAAATACATTTACTAATAGTAACAATCCTTCATTATGGAACTATGACGACAAGAATATAGAAATAACCACATCGGTTGATGAATATGGTTTTAAATATGGTTTGTTCGATGTAAAGGAAACATCAACCACTGAAAGGGCGACGATAATATCTACTGGATACAGTAGGGTTATTGATGTTGCTGCAAATGAATCTGTTACCTTGTCCTGTAGGGTTAAGAAGATAAATGGAGAAGGTATTATAACGTTAAGACCCAGAATATCTTTCGTTAACGATGACGGCACAAGCAACACGCTGGTAGCTGGTTCCTACATAGATTGCGAAACTGGTGATGTTTTAGGTTTTTCTGGTGGGGATGCTGTAAATCATGTCATATACAGAGAAGCTAACGGATGGTTACGCGTCGAATTTACATATAAATCACCAGAAGCAAAAAGCATGTATGGGCGCTTTGAAATGGGAGCAGATAAAAGGGCGATCAAAAAAGGCGATCAGATAATGTTTACTACGCCGCAATTTGAAAAAGGATCGTGTGCATCATCATTTATCGTTACATCAGATGTGGCAGTTACACGGGCTAGTGAAGTGGTAATAATGCCAATAAGACTGAACTGGTCAACGCCCCCGTTAAGCGTTCTTATGGAAGTTAATATCAACTGGGACAAAATGCCAAACAGTGAAGGTTCAGCAAGGCTTCTTAACGTGTCAATAACTGGCGCAACAACGGATGTTGCTGATGAAAGTTATATGTATTTTGGTTTTACCTCTGGAGGCGCGCGCTCAATTATAACTAACGGAAAAGGAACAAAGACCGAGTATAAAGCCTACTGTAACAGGACAACCCGCAGGTTTATTGCTGGGTTTAAGTTTACAGAGCAGAAAGAATTGCGTGCTGTTATAAACGGTAACTTTGGCGCTGTTGGTGTATCACAACACACAAGACAACGTTATACAGAAGGGCCAATAAATATAGGCGGTCAATCAATATCAGGTAACAGGCATTTATTTGGACACGTGCGCAATTTACGTATCTGGCATAAGGAACTGACAGATGCACAAATGGGAGAAAGAATATAATGCGAGACTTAACCCTCAAATTCATAAACAAGGCCGACTTTTCGGCCTTTATGGATAGCATTGGTTATTACGATGACGAGGTGATGCAGAACAATGTTCTCATTGATGTGATAGGAAACGTGTACAAAGAAACCGGAGAGCTGAATGAAGATGGCGAACCGGTATGTGTTAAGGAAGACGGATATTTTGTAAACGTGCGCATCATTAATGATGTGAAAACACCGTCATTATTCGATGAATACGCGGTTGTAGTTGAACATCAACTTCGTGGCTGGATGTGAGGGAGACAAATGGCTACATCGACAGTAATTCCGGGAGATATCACCACGCTGAAGGGAGATGTCAGTAAAGCTAAGGAAGATATTTCCTCAATTAGCGGAAAAGTATCAACGCTTCAGACTGAGATGACCAGTGCAAAGCAGGATATCAGCTCCAGATACACAAAAACTGAAGTGGATAATAAGCTGAAAAACAAACTGGAAGTGAATGCTCTGGAAAGCGGTAATTATGGTGGAGATTTTTACCCGCTGACTGGCCGTGAAGCGTTTTATTTATGGGGATTGGGCACGACTACAGCGGCGGCAAACCTTTATCTTAATCCTGACCCCGCAATTTCGTCTGTGCTGCGGTCAACATCGTCTATTCGCTATAAACATTCAGTAGAGACGATAGATTCAGAGCACGCCGATCTCATTTTCAAGATGCGCCCTGTGTGGTACAGGTCGCAATGCGAAAATGACAGGCGTGACTGGGGATTCTACGGATTGATTGCCGAGGAAGTAGGAGAAATTGCCCCTCAGTTTGTACACTGGCGACCAGCTAACGAAGATGATGCACCGGAAGCTATTTCCAGCAATGGCCTTGTTGCCGAAGGTGTAATGTACGAACGTCTGGTTGTTCCACTGATTCACCATATCCAGAAACTGACAGAAAGAGTTGATGAACTTGAGTCAGAATTAAAGCTGTTATCAACTTCCCGAAGCGATATCGGTTAAAGGAGGAGTAATGGATATAACACCTTTCCTTCATGCTCTTTGTGCTGTGGCTGCGCAGCTACTGATTGGTCTTTTTACCGGGAACTGGGCTTACGGAGCGATAGCCGGTTGTACGTTCTTCATTGCGCGTGAACACACCCAGGCAGAATATCGCTGGATTGAAATGTTCGGACATGGCAAGCGTATGAATATGCCGTGGTGGGGCGGTTTTGATCCGCGTGCATGGGATGTAGCAAGCCTGATGGATTTTGCTGTGCCGGTGGTGGCGTGTTTACTTGTATTTATATTTTTTGAATAAAATTAAGACCCCATCTATAACTGATGGGGTCTATTCTATTTTCTGCTATTAGTTATTTTTTACATCGGAAGAATTTCCAAACGCCTCCTCAAGAATAGATTCAATTTTACTCATTAGGTGCGATGGTATTTTTCTGTTATCTAATTTTAATGTTGTGAAATTTTTCCCATATTTCGCCACAACACCGTCTCCATATTTCTTTTCCCTTTTCTCTCCATGTGAATTGTTTTTCTCAACAATAATGAAATCATGAAGAGCCTGTATTATTCTTTGCGCATCTAAACTTTCACCTGATTTTTTCATCCTCAGCAACTGAGATGCAGCATTTTTCATGGCTGCTTCCTGTCCCTGATATGCTTTAAAAAGAGCGTCTCCTGCTCTGGCTGATAACTCACCAGGATGGTTAAATATTGCCAATATATCTTTAGGTAAACCGGCTGTATTAATACATCGGCTGATAATATTTCTATCCACGCCTTCGGCTTCAGCTAAAGATTTTACGTTACCGTCAAATTCATGGAGCCTTCGCAGGTATCTTTTCCCCCTTTCATAGGCGCTGATAGGTCTATAGTCGTTGCCTATCTGCGATAACCATTGCATTTGTTCATCATCTAAATCGCCAATAAGAACACGATAATCGCATCCAGTTATAATGGCTGCTTTACGTCTTCGAGAACCATCAGCTACTTCAACAATACCTGACACTTTTCTTGCGAAAGCCGGATTTTGTTGCCCAGAAGTTAGAAAAGATGGAATTAAATCAGCTAGAGAAGATTCATTTAATAAATCTTGATCACGCTCATTACCTAGCCATACCATTGTTGCCATTTCTACTTTATCTGCGGGGATCGTCTCTAACTTAAAGTTAACATTACGTCCGCATACTGGCAAAGTTATGCTATTACCGGTTAATGAACTCAGTTGACGTTTTAAATCACCAACCATAGGTGATACCGGCTGATGTTCAGGTGCATGATGATTATTACTCATAATGCGATTAATATCCGGAGCATTTTTTAGAAGAGAGCGTTGTTTCATTCTTCGTTCTCCCAGCGAGGTTTTATTAGATCATCAAAAATTTCTCGACAAACAGGGTCCCATATAGAGACGGCATTTCTCCATGCATTAAGTGTTGAACGCTGGTTTGCCGCTTGTTCAAATACTGTTCGCATTTTTATCTGACCTTTACCTACTTCATCGGTAACGCGTACAACCTGACGTAATACCATTGATCCCCATGTATTTCTTATTTGCTCTTCCATCCATCGTGATTGATTTCCTGTAGTGAGACTATATTTAGTCAGAAGCAAGCGAACGGTCGGCTCAAATCCGCCTAGGTCAACGCTTTCTAGGAGATCGAGAAGCATTGTGAAAAACTGTAGAACAGAGGCGTAATCAAATAATTCTGCAGGGGTAGCAACAACGATAACGTCAGCTGCGCAAACAACGTTAATGGTTCCTGTACCGAGGTTTGGAGCACTATCTATAACGATAACATCGTAGTTATCCCAAACTGATTCTATAGCTGCGCGTAGCATCAGGTGAGGAGGGTGAGGCAATTTACCCTGAGCATGATATTGCATGAGATCTGTTTCTATACGGTGTAAAGCTAGGCAGCTAGGAATAATGTCCAGTCCAGGCCAGCATGTTGGTTTTATAGCATATTCAGCGTTATCGCGTTCGCCCAAGTAAAATGGCAGTAAAGTATCCTCGGCATGTATATGTAAATCAGGTACATAACCGTGATACATGGAGGCTGTTCCCTGAGGATCGTTACCTTCAACTAAAAGAACACGATGACCTTGTAATGCTAGCCATTGTGCCTGATGTACTGCAGACGATGTTTTATAAACGCCGCCTTTGTGTGACATAACAGCAAGCACAACTGGGTTTTTATCTTGTGGCCGTTGGTTTGGGTTGCCAAAAACAGCTCGCATACTATTGATTTGATCTATGGTATAACCGGCACGACGTTCAACTCTTCCTCTCATTTCAAAGTCAGGTGCAGGTAAACGCCCGTTCTTCTCAGCATCTCTTATTGCTTGAGGAGTTACACCAATTAAATCTGCTACTTCAGTTATCCCCCATCTACGCGTGATACGCCGAGCTTCAGGACTATCATCACCGAATTGAGCTATAGCAATTGCTTGGGTCATTTCTTGACCGCGCGTAACACAATCTTGTAATAACTTTTTCAAGGACATACTGTCATCTCCAGCTTATAACTTTGCTTAATAATTATTGCTTTGCATATTTCTAGCAAATTGACATAGAAAAAGCAAAGTAAAACAAAAAAGGCAAAGACGAAGATTTGAGCAAAATCATCTTTTGTTTTATCCCTTAAATGCAAAAAAAAACAACGACAAGCTCATAACAAATTGATAATAAAGGATTTTTTAAAAGAAAGGAAATCGTATAAAACTAGTGAAACATGATGAAAATCATCAATGAGATACGTTTCCTCTATTTATTCTCCTAAT
>ERZ772875.2428-NODE-2428-length-13735-cov-3.224635_pt1 | contig 13735 bp, 9 predicted proteins | sample MGYA00580585_ERZ772875 | MGnify/ENA primary metagenome ERZ772875 (study PRJEB29015, sample SAMEA2737736) | human gut metagenome | biome: human gut; feature: human-associated habitat; material: faeces | place: China | collected 2012 ... | reverse complement strand
TGCTGCGTCCGCAACAAAATGGGAAACTGGTGAGTTTTCTTTATGCAAAGAATGCCAGAGGGTGTTTTTGAACCCTCTGGTTGTTCTTTGTTGCAGGGATTTCGCCTCTGCGGAGGCGGCAAGGGGGGCAATGGAAACAGACGAGTCTGCAATCGCTCCCTTGGCTTTCCCCCCCTTACCCCTTGTTTGTCAAATCGACCTTGGAGGCGAGGTAAGCGAAAGCGAAGTAGCAGTCGTTTTCGTCGCCCGCCTTCACCACGCGCTCCATCAGGTCATAAGCCGTGTCAGGGGCGCCGTTTTGGAGGTAGTAATTCGCAATGCCGAAGCCCATGGTGATAAGCTCCAGTGCCGTAACCTCCTCCGGGTCGGTGGACAGCAGCTCTTCCGGTTTCTTCAAGCCCTTGTACATCAGCAGACGCGCATAATAGGCGGTGTTCTCGCCCGGATTCATGTGGTCGGTGATGCGTGCAAGAATCTTCGCCGCTTCCTCGTCGTTGCCAAGGCGCTTGAGCGTCATGTAGTACCAGTCGGTCACGGCAATCAGCTCCGGCTCCGCGTCCGTCAGCTCGTAGCAGCGCGCATACGCCTTCGCCGCCTTCGCATAATCGCGCAGGAGGAAGTAGCTCAGACCCAGATGGTAGAACACATTCCAATCATTCGGATTCAGACGGGACGCAATCACGAAATCCGCCGCGGCGTCCTCAAAGCGCCAGCAGGACAGGAAGCGATGCGCACGATGACGGTAATATTCCCAGTTGAAGGGGTCGCAGGAAATCGCCATGGCGTAGCACTCTTCCGCCTCGCGCATCATGGACACCTTCGCCAGCGCATGACCCTTCTTCATCCAAGCGTCGCCGCTTTCGGGATTTGCAGCCACAGCCGCGCTCGCTGCCTGAATATCCGCCGTCTCCGGCACAACGCAGCGCACAAAGCTCGCCGATTCATATGCCTGATTCATTGTTCTCGCTCCTCCCTTCAAGCCTGACCGATGTTCTTCAGGTCAACACGCGCTGCCAGGCAGCCGAACGCCGCGTACCACTTGCTGTGTTCCGCCGTGTACACGACCTTCTTGAGCATTTCGACGCCCTTTTCTTCCTGGCCGTTCATGCGGTAGTAGTTCGCCACGCCGAAGCCCTGCGTGATGACGTCCAGCCCCGCACCGTCGCCCGCGTTGGTGAAGAGCGTTTCCGGCGCGCGCAGCCCCTTGTAGACGCGCAGGCGCTGATAGTAAGAGTTCGCCACCTCATCGGACACAGGCATGTCCTCGGTAATTTCGTCCAGCAGCTTCGCCGCCTCTTCGTCCTTGCCCAGCCGCTTGAGCGTCATGTAATGCCAGTCCGTCACGGCGCAGATATCGTCAGCGGTCTTGTTCAGCGCGGCACAGCGCGTGTACGCCCAGTCCGCCTTGTCATACATGCCCAGCAGGAAGTAGCTCAAGCCCAGATGATACCACACGTTCCAGTCGTTCGGATTCAGGCGGGACGCGATGGTGAAGTCCGCCGCGCCATCGGCAAAGTAGCTGCAGGACACGAAGCGGTGCGCACGATGGCGATAGTATTCCCAGTTAAAGGGATTGATGGCGATGGCGCGAGAATAGCACTCCGCCGCCTCACGGTAGTAGCCCAGCCCCGCCAGCAGCAGCCCGCGCTCCTTATGGAGTTCGGCATTCTCCGGATCCTTCGCAATCTTTTCGTCGATTGCGGTCAGTTCCGGGGTCGTCGGCAGTTCGTTCCGCTCCCAAGACGCGACCTGATATTCCTGCACCAGCGTGCTGGAGCGGGCAATGTCCAGACCGACCTTCTTCTTTTCGCTCATGGTTTGTCATCCACCTTTCTTTTTCGTGAGGAATCAGGGTCTTTCCTGCCTGTGATTCATATTTATTGTACGACTTCAGTCGTCCCAATGCTTCAGCTGATCGGCAGCGGCGTGTTCCGCAAAACCGCCCCACGTTTCGTCGCGGCCCGCAATGCGCGTCAGGATTTCCTTCGCCTTCTCGCGGTTGCCCAGCACATATTCCTCGTACACCGCCAAGCCATATGCGCCCGTGGCGTACATGTGGTCGTCCTTCGCCGCGGCTTCCGCCAGTACTTCATCGATATTCCGCGTGCCATTATAGACCAGTACGCGATCGAAATAGCCTTCGCTCATGCCGGGTTCCATGTCAGCATGGATGCGCGATGCCGCCTTGCGCATATCGTCAATGCGCCCCATCTTCATCAGCGTCATGCAGTACCAGTCGGTCGTGCAGATGCGGTATTCATCCGTGGGCGACAGCGCATAGCAGGTTTCATAGGCTTTGAGCGCGCGCTCGTAGCTGCCCATCAGGTGGTAGCTCAGCCCCAGATGATACCAGCAGTCCCAGTTCTTCGGGTCGATGCGCAGCCCCATCTCGAAATCCGCCGCAGCTTCCTGATACTGCCCCAAATTCACATACGCATGACCGCGATGACGGTACAGCAGGGACATGAACGGGTTATAGGTCAGCCCGATGGAGTACGCCTCCACCGCCTCGCGGAAAAACATCTGTCCGCGCAGCGCCAGCCCCAGCGCCATGTACTTCTCAGCGTTCGTCGGGTCAGCAGCAACGGCCTCCCGTGCCGCCTTGATTTTGTCGTTTTCTTCCACCGTGTCACGCGCGGCGAAGATTTGGTTTTCCTTCAAGCCCTTCTTGCTCATAGGAACAATACCTCCTCAATCCAGATTGACGATGAACTGCACTTCCAGCTGATTTTCGTCGCCCGACGGCTTCGCCTGCACAACGACGCCCGCCGGAGGATTTTCCGGGTCAATGAACACCTTGCGTGCGCCGAGGTAGTCATTCACCTGCTCGATATCGCGCACATAGCCGTATTCCATGAGGATGTTTTCCTTCTTGTAGCCGAACTGCTCGAACAGCTCCGCGTAGCGCTTCATGACCGCCTCGCTCTGCGTCGCCAGCGTCTTGAATTCCGGACGTGCGCTGTGACCCGTGAACCATGCGATGCCGTTGTACTCCACCACGCGGCTCATGCCCGGCACAACGTCGCGGCGGGTAATCTGCGGGTTTTCACCCGTTGCCACGAACAGCGCCAGCTCAATTTCCAGCTTCGGGCCGAAGGGCGTATTCTGGCGCGGCGGCGCTTCGACAATCACGCCCGCCGGAGGATTCTCCCCGAAATAGGCATTGAACGGCTCGGCAATTTCGCCGTAGTGCGCCATATTCTTGATGAAGCCGTTCGCCGCGATGACGTTTTCCTTCTTCAGGCCGAACTTCTCGAACAGCTCGTCATAGCGGTTGAGTACGCCCGCCACCTGTTCGCCCAGCGTATCCGCCTTGGGATACACATGCCCGGTGAAATACGCCATGCCATCGTATTCCACCATGCGGCAGCCGCGGGTAACATCATAGCGCTTAATCGGGAGGCTGTCATTCGTCGCAACGATGAAGCTCAGCTCCATCAGGATGTTATCCCCCACGGGCGAATGCTGAATCGGCAGCCCCGTTACCGTCACGCCCGCCGGCGGATTCTTCGGGTCAATCCACTGGAAGTAGATGTCGGCGAATTCGTCCTCATCATCGGCGTTCTTCATGAAGCACGTCGTATAGAGGATATTGCTCTTTTTCAGGCCAAATTGCTTGAACAGCTCGTCATAGCGCTTGAGGATGCCCTCTGCCTGCTCTTTGAGCGTCTGATACTGCGGCGCGGCATGACCGGTGAAGAATGCCAGATTCTTCGAGAAGGTCACGCGCGAATAACCGCCCTTCGATACATCCAGATGCTGAATTCCCATGATTTTTCTACCTTCCTTCCATATTACTGTATTACTGTGTGGGGAGACATTACTATGTGGGGAGACGCCAGAGGCTCTGCCTCTGGAATCTGCAAGGGCGTTCCTCCCTTGACCCCTTTTCGCGATTGAGCTGCACACACTCTCATGCTGTGTGCGCGTGTTTATTGGGGAGCGTCCCTGCTTACACCTTGCAGCAGGCCACCCAGTGTTCATTGCCGACATTGATCAGCTTCGGCTTCTGCGCGGTGCATTCCTTGCAGCAGCCGTGGCAGCGCGTGTGGAAGAAGCAGCCTTTCGGCGGGTTGATGGGGCTCGGTACATCGCCTTCCAGCATGTCCTGCATCGCGGGGATATCCGGGTCAGGAATCGGAATCGCCCCCAGCAGCGCCTTCGTGTAGGGATGCAGCGGGTTGTCGAACAGTTCCTTCTTCGGCGCAATTTCGACGATGTTGCCCAGATACATCACAGCAATGCGGTCGCAGATGTGTTTGACAACGCTCAGGTTGTGCGAAATGAAGATGTACGTCAGCTGATATTTCCGCTGTAATTCGCGCATCAGATTCAGAATCTGCGCCTGAATCGACACGTCCAGCGCGCTGACCGGCTCGTCGCAGACAACCAGCTTCGGGTCAAGCGCCAATGCGCGCGCAACGCCGATGCGCTGCCGCTGACCGCCGGAAAACTCGTGCGCGTAACGCGAGGCGTGTTCACTGTTCAGCCCGACATACCCCAGCAGCTCCAAAATGCGCTCCTCCCGCTCCTTCTTGGAGGAATACAGGTGGTGCACATCCAGCGGTTCGCCCACGATGTCCGACACGGTCATGCGCGGGTTCAGCGAGGAATACGGATCTTGGAACACCATCGTCGCCTTCGTGCGGAACTTCTGCAAGTCCGCTTTCGTCTTGACGGGCTTGCCATCGTAAATGATTTCGCCCGCCGTCGGCTTGTACAATTGGAGGATGGTGCGCCCAACAGTCGTCTTGCCGCAGCCGGATTCGCCCACCAGACCGAGCGTTTCGCCCTTGTTGATGGTGAAGGACACATCGTCGACCGCCTTCAGCGGCTTGGTGCGGAAGAAGCCCATGTTGATGTCAAAGTATTCTTTCAGTCCTTTGACTTCCAGCAATGGCTGGTGCATCTGCGCTTCAGACACAGGGCACTCCTCCTTCCTCCGTGATGCTGCCGTCCTCAACGCCCTTCTTGACGTTCATCCAGCAGGTTGCCATATGGTCGTCATTGATGAGCATCCGAACCGGCTTCTCTTTCAGGCAAATCTTCATCGCCGCCTCGCAGCGGGGCGCGAACGGGCAGCCTTTGGGCATGTTCAGCAGGTCAATCGGCGTACCGGTAATCGGCTCCAGGCGCTGTCCGTTGTTCTCCGCCGTCGGGATGGAGCGCATCAAGCCCTTCGTGTACTCGTGGCGCGGGTTGTAGAAGATTTCATCCGCCGTCCCCTGTTCGCAGATAGACCCGGCGTACATGACGATGACCTCGTCGCACATCTGGGCGACAACGCCCAAGTCGTGCGTAATCATGATAATCGCCATGCCCATCTTCTTCTGCAAATCGCGCATCAAATCAAGAATCTGCGCCTGAATTGTCACGTCCAGCGCGGTCGTCGGCTCGTCGGCAATCAGAATGTCCGGCTCGCACGCCAGTGCCATGGCAATCATCACGCGCTGCCGCATACCGCCCGACAGCTCGAACGGGTACTGCTTCATGCGCTTTTCCGGCTCGTTGACGTTGACCAGCTTCAGCATCTCCACCGCCCGTTCGCGCGCCTGATGGCGGTTGCGGTCGGTGTGCAGCAGAATTGCTTCCATCAGCTGCCGACCGATGGTGTAGGTCGGGTTCAGGGACGTCATCGGGTCTTGGAAGATAATCGAGATGCGGTTGCCGCGCACGGAGCGCAGCAGCTTCTCGTCCGCGCCGACCAGCTCCTGCCCGTCGAATTTCACGCTGCCGCTGACGATTTTGCCCGTCGGCGCGAGAATTTGCATGATGGAATACGCCGTGACGCTCTTGCCCGAACCGCTTTCGCCCACGATGCCCAGCACCTTGCCGTGGTCAAGGCGGAACGAAACGCCGTCCACCGCCTTGACTTCGCCCGCGTCGGTGAAGAAGGATGTATGCAGGTCATTGACTTCCAGCAATGCCATTTTGTCCAGCTCCTTTCATCACGCATTCAGCTTCGGGTCAAATGCGTCGCGCAGGCCATCGCCGAACAGGTTCAGGCTCAGCACGATGAGGCAGATGACCACGGCGGGGATAATCAGGCGATAGGTGTAGGAATAGATGCCGTTGAGCGCGTCAGAAGCCAGCGAGCCCAGCGAGGGCATCGGCGCGTTGACGCCCAGCCCCAGGAAGGACAGGAAGCTTTCGGTGAAAATCGCGTTCGGAATTTGCAGCGCAGTCGAAATAATCACGACGCTGATGCAGTTCGGCAGCAGGTGCTTGCGGATAATCCACCGCGCCTTCGCGCCCGTCGCCTGCGCAGACAGCACATACTCCTGCTCACGGAGGGACAGAATCTGACCGCGAATCAGGCGCGCCATGCCCACCCAATAGAGCAGACCAAAGACGATGAACATGCTGATGATGTTCGAGCCGATTTTCTCTAAGATGGTGCCTTCCACATGCAGCACCTGCCCCAGCACGACCGCCAGCAGGATGATGACCAGCATGTCTGGCAATGAGTAGATAATATCGACGATTCGCATGATGAACAAGTCCACCCTGCCGCCGAAATATCCCGCGACTGCGCCAATCATCATGCCAATCACCAGCACGATGATGCTGGCGAAGAATCCGACAGCGAGGGAAATGCGTGTCCCATAGACGACGCGGATGAAATAGTCGCGTCCGTGCGCATCCGTGCCGAAGATGTGCGGGAAAACAGATTCCCCTTTGTCGATTTTCTTCAGTTCCGTCTTGCCGTACTGGAACGGCGCGAGGTTGTTGTAGCTGTTGTCCATCGGGCGGCCCTTCGTCTGCCCCAGCATCTGGTCATACGAATACGGCCAGAACATTGGGATAATGATGGAGGACAGCGTAATCAGCACAATCAGAATCAGGCTGATGGTCGCGACCTTGTTCTTCAGCAGGCGCTTCACGCCGTCGCGGAAAAAGGTCGAGGACGGCCGCATCCGGGAGATGACTTCCTTTTCCTCCGCCGTCGCGGGCATGAAGGAATCCACATCCAGATGCAGGCTAAAGGGCTTTTTCTTGTTCATCATCATGATGCAGAGGCCTCCTTATTCGTAATCAATGCGCGGATCAACCACCTTGTAGAGCAGGTCGCTGATCAGATTCATAATCACGATTAAAGAGGCGAGGAAAATGGTCGTCCCCATAATCATGGTGTAGTCGCGGTTGGTGATGCTGGATACGAACTGGCGGCCGATGCCCGGCACGGCGAAAATCTGCTCGACGACCATCGAGCCGGTGACGATGAACGCCAGCATCGGGCCGAAATAGGTGATAACCGGAATCAGCGAGTTCTTCAGCGCGTGACCGAAGATAATTTTCTTGCCCGAAACGCCCTTGGCGCGCGCGGTGCGGATATAATCCTGCCCCAGCACGTCGAGCATGGAGGAGCGCGTCAGGCGCGTGATATAGCTCATCGGGTAGAGCGCAAGGGTGATAATCGGGAGGATCAGCCCTTCGGCCGTCGCGCCGTTCGCGGGTACCCAGCCTAACTTGACTGAGAACACTATCAGCAGGAATGACCCCATAATGAACGACGGCATGGACACGAACGCGGTCGTAATCACCATGATAATCTTATCCAGCACGGTGTTGCGCCGCAGCGCCGCCAGCGCGCCGAGGACGATGCCGGCAATCGCCGCGCTGAACGCCGCAATCAGACCAAGCTTCGCGGAGGTCTTCATGCCATCCAGAATAATGTCGATGACCTGACGACCGCGCTGTTTCAGGCTCGGCCCGAAGTCCAGCTTCGTCACCACGTCGCGCAGATACGTCACATACTGTTCACCCAGCGGCTTGTCCAGGCCGTACTTGGCCTCCAGCGCCGCCTGCGCTTCCGCGGAAATTGCCTTTTCACTTGCGAACGGTCCACCCGGAATCGAGTGCATCACGAAGAATGTCACCGTGATAACAATCCAGATGGTCAGCAGCGCCAGCAGCACGCGCTTGAGGACATAAAACAGCATCTTGGAATTCATCCGCTTCACCTTCCCGGCAGGGGCGCTGCCGCGTCTGCCTGCGTTTCTTGTTCATCGACGCGCAAAACCAACCAGTTTCACCGCGTCGATACTTTATTATGAAACACTGTATGGAGAAAATCAAGTGTTTTGCTGCATAAACTGTGTTTTTTTCATGTTTTTCTCGTGTATTTTGAATATTTTCGGCTATGTTGTTGCATTTGTCAAGTTTTTTGCAGTTCCTTGTGCATTTTTGCACACAAAAAATGCAGGACGGCGATTCGTCCTGCATCATGGTATTAAAGCAATTACTCCGCTGCCGCCAAGCTGCCGAAGATTTCCAGCGGCATGTTTTCCAGCGCGTCGCCCACTTCCTTGCTGGCAACCTGGAACGTCACGGCGAGAACCGTCTCGTCGTCAAGGAAAGCATACAGCGCCAGCACGGTGTCGCCCGGCGTGTACATCAGGCAATAGTTTTCGTTGACATACAGCTCAGCGAGCATTTCTTCCGTCGCGCCCGCGTCCTGAATGCCTTGCAGCAGCGTTTCAAAGCTCATCGCGGACAGCTGCGCCGTAATGCTGACCGTCTGGTCGGCGTTGACGGCGAAGAGCAGGATGTTCTCGGCGTTTTCCGTGCCTGCGGGGACTTCCTGAACCGCCCAGTCCGCCGGAATCTGCATCGTCAGACCCGTTTCACCCAGCGCAACCGTCTGCGCCTCGAAGCTGACATTCATTTCAACTGCCGGCACTTCCGCTTCTTCCTCCGCGAACGCAAAGGCAGTGCAGCACATCATGAGCGCCATCAGGAGAGCAAGGAGTTTCTTCATATTTGTTTCCGTCCTTTCATTTCCAGCATGATTCGGCTGATTTCTTTCCATATTGAACAGCCACATCTGGTAACGTTTATAGTACCAGATGCAAGCCGCTTTTGCAATACGCTTTCGCGCAGGAAAACGGTTGATTCGCGCGGATTTGGGATTTCAGAATGAAGCAGCTTCCATTTTCATTCGGAAAATGCGGGTGAAGTAACTTTTATTTACTTTTCAATTCTCACAAAAACAAACAGTTGATTTTTTCCGTAAAAGCGGACTTTGCTTCCCTCCTCCTTCACAAAAAACGGGGCACCGCGAGAGCTTTCGCCCCCGCAGCACCCCGCCATCCGCGGATGCGCAATTCCGCATTGTCCCTTACTTCTTCGTCCAGTCCTGCTTTTCGCCGATGCCGTAGTTTGCCGGCAACACGTCATCATCAACCAGCACGAAGCCCAAATCCGCCGTGTAGGTCGTACTGGCGGAGGTCACCTGAACCGGGTTCGATTCGCCGTTTTCGCCCAGAATCGACGCAATCAGCGGAATATCCGTGCGCATACGCGTCGGCACAACTTCCGCCGGGTAGATGGGCTTGAGCGTGTACACGCCGGGATACAGGTTCTCGAAAGTGTAGTAACCGTACGCGTCGGTTGTCGTTTCCGCGACGAGCTGGTCGTTGCGCCACAGCTCGATGCGCATGTCGCCCAGACCGAGTTCGCCCGCGTCCTGCAGGCCGTTGCCGTTCAGGTCAAGCCAGCAGAAGTCGCCCAGCGTGCCCGGCTGCACCGCGCCAATATTCTGTTCCAGCTGATGCTGGCTCATGCGCAGGGCAATCAGGTCGCTCTCTCCCTCGCGGGCGGTGTAGGTCGTCATCACGCTGATGTTCTGCCCGTCCTTGAGGCGCGTGTCGTCCTTTTCTACGACGACGTAGCCGTTCGGGAGCGTCACACGCAGACGGTAGTTGCCCGGCATCAAGCCGTCAAAGCGGTAGATGCCGTCCTCGCCCGTCGTCGCGTTTTGCAGTTCGCTGCCCTTTTCGTCCAGCAGGATAACCTCCGCGCCGGACAGGGGCGCAATCTCGCCCGCGTTGTCGCACCAGACCATGCCGCCGATGCTTGTGTCAATCTTCAAGCCCAGCATCGGAGCAGTGTAGTTGTTGTTTTCGCTAATTTCAATTTCGGTCATGACGAGCTGACTGCCCTCGGTGGTGAAGGTGCTGTCGCCCAGACGCGCCGCCTGCGTACCTTCCTTGAGATCGTAGGCAAGGCTGTACACGCCGGGGGCAATGCCGTCGATGGCGAACCGCCCATCCGCATCGGTCTGCACCTGCGCAAACACCGCGCCGGTTTCATCCAGCAGGGTCAGCGTCTCGTTTTCCGGGGTGATTTCGCCCGCGTCCATGCGCCCGTTGTCATTCTCATCCACCCAAACCTGACCGGACATCTTCGACGGAATCACGCCGCCAAGCGCCTGATTCAGCCATTCCTCGCCCAGGCCGATTTCGATGTTCACTTGCTGCTCGTTCAGCCCGTGCATCAGCGGCAGGGTCACATTGTCGCCCAGCTTGGAGAGCACCATGCCCTCCGGGAAGCGCAGGGTCAGCGTGTAGGCGTCCGGCCGCAGCCCGGTGAAGCTGTACGCGCCCGTCGCATCGGTGACGACGGTCTGCTCCGTCAAATCCTCGCGGGAGGGGGTCAGAATCAGCGTCACGCCGGCAAGCGCCGCTTCGTTTGCATCCTGTGCGCCGTTGCCGTTGTGATCGGCAAACACCATGCCTTCAATGTCGCCCAAAGCCAGTGCGCCGCACAGGGGCGCGGTGACCTCTTCGCCCACGCCGATGGTAAAGGAATCCGTCGTGCCGTCGGAATCCGGCGCGATGGTGTTGCCGCCGTCCGCCAGGGGAGCAAACACGCCGTCGCCCGGCAGCTCGTAGCGCAGGCGGTACGTTCCGGGCAGCACCGCGTCAAACAGGAAGCTGCCATCCGCGCCGATGGTACGGGTCGCCACGTCGCCGGTTTCGTCCATCAGGTGGACCACCGCGCCGAGCAAGCCGCCTTCATCCGCGTCGCGCATGCCATTGTCGTTCTTGTCGGCAAACACCACGCCGGACACATGTCCGGGGGTAATCATGCCGATATCAAGGCCCGTCAAATCCGCGCCCATTGTCAGCGCCACCGGTTCGCTTTCGCCCGCGCCGCCGGAGAGGTTGCGGAGGATATTGCCGTCGCCCGTGCGCGTGAACGCCAAGCCGCGGTTTGCGGTCGCGCTCACGGTGTACTGCCCCGGCGCAAGGTCATCGAAGGTATACACGCCGCTGCGGTTCGTTTTCGCCGTGCGGGTATTGCCGTTTTCATCCGTCAGGGTGACGGTGAAGTTGCTGACCATCTTTTCCGCGTCCATCCGGCTGCCGGAGAAGTCGTCATCCAGATACACCGTGCCGGAGATGCTGCCGTAGGTAATCGCGCCGATGGCCATCGTCATCTCGCTGTCGTTCTCCAGCACCACGTCGGAAATCGTGTGCTCGCGGCGGTCAGTGCCGGGAGCGAACAGGTTGCCGTACTCGCCATCGCCCGCGATGGTGTACACATAGCCCTGCGGAATCGTCGCTTTGACGCGGAACGTGCTGCCGCGGATGTTGGCGAAGGTGAAGCGCCCGTTCTCGTCGGAGACGGTGTTCAGCAGCTCCTTGCCGATGGCCTGACGGTACAGGACGACCTTCACGCCTTCCAGCGTCTTTTCGCCCTCGTCGTACACGCCGTTGTTGTTTTCATCCAGGAAGCAGATGCCGTTGATGTCAGAGCCCTTCATCACGCCAAGGAGGACTTCCTCCAAGTCACCGCGTTCAAGAATCACCTGATCCGTTTCGGAGCGCTTGAATTCGCTGGTGATGATGGAGCGGCGATTACCGCCCGTCTGGCTGTAGCGCGCAAAGACCAAGCCGTCCGGCAGGCTGTATTCGACATTGTATGTGCCGTAGCGCATTTGACCGATGTAGAATTTGCCGTCCTCGCCGCTCTCGGTTTCGTACACCAGACCGTTTTTCACGCCGACGGCGCGGATTTTGATGCCCGCCTGACCGGGTTCACCGTCCTGATACACGCCGTCGTCATTTTCATCCAGCCACACAAGGCCCTGCAGCGCCGCCATCGTCATCACGCCGACGCCCACGTCGGTCACAGAACCGGCTTCGAGGGTCAGCGGCACGCTGTTTTGCACTCGTTCGGTCGTTTCATCCATGATGGACATGTTCGCGCTGACATTTTTGCCGTGCGCGCCATGGCCGAAGCCCGCGGGCAGCTCGCTGCGCAGGACGTACGTCCCCGCCGGGACAGCCAGCGACACTTCACCGTTCTTGTCCGTTTCGCCGGATGCCACAACAACCTCCACGCCGTTGACTTCGGTGATGAGGCTCATCGTCGCGCCGGACACGCCTTCCTCGTATTTCCCGCGTGAACCGTTGTTATCGTTGTCGCGGAAGGCGTGGATGGTCAGCGCCGCCGGATTCGCCGCCTTCGCGGTCACAGTCGCGGGTTCGTCGCTAATGACGAGCGCGCCGTTGGCAAGGGTCACGCCCGCGTCATAGCGGACGACGTACGTCCCGTATTCGAGGAACTCCGCCTGCCAAGCGCCGTTTTCATCCGTCACAGCTTCCGCCGCGACTTCGCCCGCCTGATTGACCAGCTGCACCTGCACGCCGCTCATCGGCTGACCGTCCAGCCCCAGCACCACGCCGGAAGCGTCGCCGGTGGCATGGTTCGCCAGCGCCGGCAGCACAACGGTTTCGCCAGCGCCGATTTCCACCAGAATGCTCGCCGTCACGCCCGTATCGGTCGTGCTGAGCGTCCAGCCCTCGGTGTCATACAGGCCGCGCGGCAGGGCTGCCGTAATCTGGTAGGTATCAGGATACAGGTCGTTCAGCGCAAACGCGCCGCTGACCGTCATCTGTTCACTCATCCGCTGACCGGAAATCGTCACTTCCGCCGGTGCAGACAGATCGTCGATGCTGCCGGTCATGCCGCCACTGAGCGTCAGATCCAGTTCATAACGGCTGGTCTGCATCGCCTGAATGTTCACCAGCCACTGCGCCTGACCCTTCTGCAGGTTCGGCCAGCCGTTCACGCCCGTCAGCAGCGTGCCTTCCGGCAGCGTCACCGTGACGGCGTATGTCCCGTGGAAGAGGTCGGCTTCCTGCACCGTCTCGCCATCGGTCAGGTAACCCGTGCGGGTCGTTTTGCCGTCCTCGCTAACAATCTGGTACGCCACTGCCGCGTTCACGCCGCGCATGAGCATCGTCAGCGTGCCGTCCACGGGTTCAGGGGTGGGGGTCGGCGTAGGCGTAGGCGTCGGGCTCGGCGTGGGCGTCGGGCTCGGGGTCGGGGTAGCCGTCGGGGTCGGCGTAGGCGTTGCCGTTGGCGTAGGCGTTGCCGTCGGGGTCGGTGTAGGTGTCGGGGTGGGCGTCGGCGTAGGTTCAGGCGTGGCGGTCGGCGCCATCGTCGGCGGCACATAGTAATAGGAAGCGTTCACCTTCGTCACGGAATCCGCACCCGTGTAGCGCTCAATGTTGATAATCTTGTCGCGCCAGCTTTCAATGGCCAGCGAAGCCTTCGTCATTCGCAGGGTATACAGCCCCGTATGAATCGCCGCCGGCAGGGCATAGTCGCCCCGGCTGTCGGTGTCGAAGGAGAGAATCGTCTCGCCGCGCTCGTTAATCAGGTCAAAAGAGGAGCTGCTCTCCGTGTGCACGGTGAACAGACCCGTGTCCGTCAGCACAGCAATGACCGCTTTGTTCAGCCGTCCGCCGACAATCGACACGGTGTAGCTCGCCGCCATAATGGCGTCCTCCGGCATCGTTTCCGCCACCGGGACAAGCTGCACATTGCCCGTGCCAGGGACGGAAATCGGGTCGCTGCCGAAGTCGGTCAGGCGAATCGTGCCGACCGCCTCCCCGTTCTGCATGACGGTAAAATCGCCCGTGAATTTCCGGGATTCATA
>ERZ772875.2417-NODE-2417-length-13774-cov-4.415992_pt1 | contig 13774 bp, 12 predicted proteins | sample MGYA00580585_ERZ772875 | MGnify/ENA primary metagenome ERZ772875 (study PRJEB29015, sample SAMEA2737736) | human gut metagenome | biome: human gut; feature: human-associated habitat; material: faeces | place: China | collected 2012 ... | reverse complement strand
CGGAGACTTATGCCCGTTTGATTGATAAATATATGGTGCGGCACTTTATAAAACCAGGGGTAACCGGCTGGGCTCAAACACATGGTTTCCGTGGTGAAACGAGAGAACTTTCACAGATGGAGGAACGTGTAAAGGCTGATATTTGGTATATGGAGCATTGGACAATGTTGCTTGATATATATATCATTTATAAGACTATGGCAAATGTAGTTGTTGGAGAAAAGAATGCATATTAAATGAATATTTAGGATAGATAAATGGATTCAAAATAATCGGATGCTTGTAAATAATTAGATCTTGCAAATGATGAATATAAGTAAAGTTCACAACTGTTATGGATGTGGTATTTGTGCGATTGCTTGTGGACAAAAAATAATAGATATTAGCTTGAATGATGATGGTTTTTATGAACCTCATATTATAGACGAATGTAGATGTACTAATTGTGGAATTTGTACAGAAGTTTGTGCTTATCTGCACGAAGATTTATCTTTAAAAGAATCAGAGATAAGGTCATACGCTGCATGGAGTAAAGATCATTGCGTAAGACGTAAATGTTCATCTGGTGGTGTCGGATTTGAAGTAGGAAAACACTTGTTACAAGAAGGCTTTAAAGTTTGTGGCGTCCGTTATGATGCAGAGAGAGGGAAAGCTGTTCATTTTATAGCTAAAAACATTGATGAATGGGTACTTAGTATTGGTAGTAAATATATTCAAAGTTTTACTTTGGATGGTTTTAAGTCCATTAATAGGAAAGAAAAATATCTCATTACAGGTACCCCTTGTCAGATAGACTCTTTCCGCAGATATATTCAAAGATTCAAGTGTGAGGATAGTTTTGTGTTGCTTGATTTCTTCTGTCATGGAGTTCCTAGTATGCATCTTTGGAAGAAATATGTTGAATGGGCAGAACGGAAAGTTGGAAAAATTACATATGTCTCTTGGCGTAACAAGTGGACCGGTTGGCATGATTCTTGGGCGATGGGAATAGACGGTGAGAAACATGTCAAGAAAATAGGCTGTCATGAGTCTTATGATACATTAATAAGAGAAAAAAGAAGTTTCATAGAATCTAAACTCACGCAAGGAGATATGTTTTATACGTTGTTTTTAGGGGATTGTTGTCTAGGTAAACAATGTCTTGAGCATTGTAAATATAAATATGATCATTCTTCAGCTGACATTCGCATTGGTGATTTATGGGGTAAAGCATATATTAACAATGAAGATGGTGTTAGTGCTGCCATTGCATTTACCTCAAAAGGAAATGAAATCTTGCGTCAGTGCAATTGTGAATTGAGAGAGCATCCTTTTTCACTAGTGGCAGAAGGGCAAATGAAAGCGTCGCCTTTGAAAAAGAAATGGTTTGAAAAAATTCAAAAATCCCTTAAGGATAAAAATATAATTATTGAAGATATTTACGAGATGTATATGAAAATACACAAAATTGAATTATGGAAAAAACGTTTGAGAAACCCTTTTAAATCAGGTTTTAATTTAATAAGAAAATTCGGATGGAAATTTGCACGATAACATGTCATAGAGTGTATAATTATGGTGCCTCGCTTCAAGCTTTTGCATTACAGTATTATTTAGAATCTTTGGGGCATAAGGTTGAAATTATAGATTATCTGCCATATTATCATCAGAGTCGATACAATTTTTTTTATATCCCTTTAGAATCCAATCATTATACGTTGTTTTCTTCAAATGGCTTTATGCGGTTGGTATATGGTATCTTGAAAAATCTATGTATTTTTAAAACTTGGGGGCGGAAAAAGAAGTTTGATGATTTTACAAAGTCATTCCTAAAACTGACTTCGACACATTATGAAACGATTGAGGAATTGAGGGATAATCCACCTATTGCTGATATTTACGTGGCTGGTAGTGATCAAATTTGGAATACAGAAATGTATAATGGCAAAGACCCTGCTTATTATTTAGATTTTGGTAATCCTTCAACAAAGCGAATATCTTATGCTGCCAGCATTGCTGTTGGCAAAATAGGAAAAGGTTTAGAAGGTGTAATCAGGAACCGACTGTCTAAGTTTAGCCAGATTTCAGTAAGAGAAGCATCTGGGGTTGAGATTGTCGGGAATTTGGGAATTAAGGCAGAACTTGTACTGGATCCAGTTTTCTTGTTGGAGAAAAGAGAATGGTTAAATATGGCGGCAAAGAGCACTCAGCGTCCTGAAAAAATCAAAAGTCGCTATATTCTTGTCTATGATTTTTTGCATGATGATAGAATTAGAATGTTTGTTGCAAAGTTAAAAGACCAATATGGAGTATTGGTTGTATCTATAAACGATTATAGACCGTTGAACTATGTAGATGTTAATATCAATGATGCTGGTCCTTTGGAGTTCTTGGATCTCGTAGCAAATGCTGATTATATAGTTTCCAATTCATTTCATGCAACAGCCTTTTCTATTATTTTAGAAAAAGAGTTTTATGTATATCCTCTTATGGGGCAAAATAATTCATCCCGAATGGAAGATTTATTAAGAGGATTGGGACTAGAAAAAAGATTTAACCCTTCGGAAATACAGAAAAACATAAATTATGAAATCGTTAAAGAGTTGTTGGATAATAAAAGGGTGAAGAGTACGAACTTCATTAACAATAGTTGTTTTCATGATATGTGATGTTGAATAGAATAGAAGTGAAAGTAATGAATTCATTGAATATTATCCTTTAATCTATGGAAATTAGAGTAAGCAAGAATGATGTGATATGGGGGTATGTAGCCATGGTTTTTAATTATGGTACAGGACTGTTCACCCTTCCTTTTATTCTCAGTATGCTGAGTGCGGAGGAGGTAGGGATGAACTATCTGATGCTTACAATCTCCAATCTTGTTATTTTGGCTGATTTTGGCTTCTCTCAGCAGTTTGGACGTAATATTACTTATGTGCTATCAGGGGTACAGCGTTTGCTCAAAGAGGGTGTTTCAAGTGAGGCAAATAGTACCATTAATTATCACCTTGTAGCGGTGTTAATAAGAACAGCTCGGTATGTATATATGCGACTTGGCTTGATGGTACTTTTACTAATGCTTACCGCTGGTACCGTTTACATCTATCACGTTACTAATGGTTTCTCAAGTGTCTCGCATTCTTTGTGGATATGGTTATTGTTTTCGGTTTCTGTTTTCTTTAATTTTTATTATAAATATTATACAGCATTGCTAACGGGAACAGCATTGATGATGGAATACAATAAGTCTTGTATGTATTCTAAGATTGTTTACCTTTTGATATGCATAGCATTACTTTTTGCGGGATATGGATTGATGAGCGTAGTCATTGCCAATTTCGTATCACCTTTTATTCAACGCTATTATTCTTATATATCGTTCTATTCAAGGGAAATAAAAGATAAATTGAGAGGAGAACAGGTATCAAAGCAAGAGATAAAGGATACTTTTAATACACTTTGGTTCAATGCAAAACGCTTAGGCCTCATCTTTGTAGCGCAATACGGTATTAGCCAGTCGGGGATTTTCTTTTGTGGGTTATTTTTGTCTCTACCGGAGATAGCTTCCTATGGTCTACTCATGCAGCTAGTTGGTGGTGTATTATGCACTTGTGCCAAAAGTCTTTTCAATACTGTAACACCTTTATTTGGCAAGGATATTGTTCGAAATGATAAACAAGCACTTGTCCGGCACTTTTCGCTTGGCAATTTTGTGTTTTGGGTAATATTCATTATTGGTGGCTTGTTGATTGTTTTTGTCGCACCATGGATGCTCCAACTGATACATTCTAACTCATTGCTCCCAAGTACACTTATTATGGTGATATTCGTGGTAGATGCTTTACTTGACTATAATCGTTCTAATTTTACATACATTTTTATGGCAGAAAATCGTTACCCATTCCTTAAGGCAGACATTTATACGGGAGTAGCTGTAGTTATACTCACTTTTGCCACACTCTATTTCACTGATTGGGGATTACTAGGAGTGGTGACTGGTCGCTTTATTTGTATGCTGTGCTATAATTACTGGAAATGGCCTGTAGAGGCAAGTCGTAAATTGCAAGTATCCATTACCTATCTTGTGAAAGTAGGATGGCAAGAAAGTTTTATGAAAGTAGAAGCAATCATTAAAAATAAAAAATAGATGAATATATTATTTGTCACCATTGATGGCGATCCCCTTTATGCAGGAGGTACTGCCACAATAGTACAAATGATGGCGGGATGGCTTGAAAAGCATAGTCATTATTGCGCTATCGGATTCTTTCAAGAGCGGGAGCATCCTAGTACGTATTTTAAGGACAGAATACACTTGATTAAGGAAAATATGGAAGCTATTAAAAGATTGAATAATAAGCATCCTTTCGATCTTCTGTATATTACACAATGCATTGGTATAGACTGGTGTTTACTGCATGAATGTTTTCCAAAAGCTAAGCTAATAGCTGCTTATCACAATAGGCCTATGCTAATGTGTCCGCCAAAGATTGAACTTTTGAAATTGGCTAAGTCTTCGCGAATCCTTAAGGAAAAAATGAAACTATATCTCTATTATACTTTATATCCTTTATATAAAGTATGCGTAAAGAGCAAGGAGCGTAAAAGTTTTGTAGAAATTGTGCGTTATGCTGATAAGATACAGTTACTTTCAGAAGGGTTTCGTCCTGTGTTTAAGCAAATTATTCCTTATATATGTGACGGTCAGATAATCTGCATTGGAAATCCTGTGGTATGGAAACTCAAGGCAAGTATGGAGATGATAGACAATAAGCGTAGGGAAGTTTTGGTAGTTTGCAATGCGAATCATCAAAAAAGAGCACATTTAATGATTGAAATATGGCGACGATTAGAGACTGATCCACAGCTTACCGGCTGGTTTTTCACTTTCGTAGGCGATAGTTCCGAAGTACAACGTCTAAAGAAAAAAGCCTTTGACGAATACCATTTACAACGCATTCGTTTTGAAGGACGGCAAAAGCCAGACTGTTATTATGAGTGTGCCTCCATCCTCTTAATGACATCAGGTTTCGAAGGGTGGCCAATGGTATTGATGGAAGCCATGCCTATGGGGGTAGTACCAATTGCATTTAATAGTTTTGAATCTCTGCAAGACATTATATCACACAAAGAAAATGGAATCATTATTCCCAATAATGATATGGACAAGTACGTTGCAGGACTTAAGTGGCTGATGACTCATCCAGGCGAACTTCGGGATATGGCGGTTAAGGCAACGAAAATTGTAGATAAATATTCGCTTGATAGTATCATGGAAAAATATAGCAATTTTTTTAATAGTTTGGTTCAAGGGAAGTAATAATATTCAGTACGCATAATATGACAACAACAATAAAAATCATATTCCCATACTTTGGAAAATTCCCACCACAGTTTAAATTCTGGTGGGCATCTGCTTTGAACAATCCTGGTGTAAACTTTCTGATAGTTACCGATAACAAAACTGTTAAGAGTGAGATGAATATTGAGGTAGTGTATATGACATTTGATGAATGTCGTGAACGTGTACAGTGTTGCTTCGATTTTCCTGTTGCTTTACCATCACCATACAAACTTTGTGATTTTAAACCTGCCTATCCGCTGATATTTAATGACTTAGTTGGTAATGCCGATTTTTCTGGATGGGGAGATGTCGATCTTATCTATGGTAATATACGAGAGATTGTTACAGAAGAAGTTCTTGCACAGTATGATGTTATTTCTGGTTGGGGACATCTTACATTACTACGCAATAACGATTATTGGAAACATTTCTTTGAATTACAAGTGGATGGTTTCCAAGATTACAAAACTGTATATCAAGATTCGAAAAATTTCGGATTTGACGAATATTGGCATGGTGGCACTGCCGATAAAGCCAAGTATCTCCATGCAGACAAGGTATGGGACACGCGACCTTTTGATGACCTACGTGTTCCGGAATCCAATTTTAACTTTAAGTCAGGAATTCGTGCCATGTATGAGAATGATTACTTGATATTTGAATATAAGGACAAATATATGTATCGGGTTTACTTAATAGGACACAGTATAGTCAAGGAACCTATCATGTATATGCATTTCAAGCGTCGCCTGAAAATACTCAAGCCATGCACTAATAATACAGAAAAATACCTTATAGTTCCCAACAAGATTATTGATTGGGAAGAACCTACATTCGACAAAATATTGGCTTGGAGTAAGTGTGGCTTGCTAAAGCAGTATATATTCACTATGCAATCTAAGGCAATAGGGAAGTTAAAGAAATTGTTAAGATGAAAGTACTTTGGCTTTGTGGTAACCCAGGACTGTTTCGTGCTAAGTCGTTGGATGATGGTGGATGGATTGGTGCTTTACAAACGCAACTACTAAATGTGTACACTGACCTTCAACTGGTCAATGTATTTGAATATCCGGATGATGTAGATGTCTTTCGACAAGACAGGGTAATATACTATCCTGTGTACATAGGAAAATTTGACCGAATTAAGTCTTTTTTATCTATTGAATATCATGACCGTATCTTTCTGCACCGGGTACATGAAATTATTGAAGCAGAACGCCCTGATATTATCCAATGTTGGGGTTCTGAGTTAGGGTTCGGGTTGATAGCCAAACAGGTATCTGTTCCCGTGGTGATGCACATTCAGGGCCTTCTCAATCCTTATTTTGACGCATTTTGTCCACCTGCATATAGTGTAGAAAGTCTATTGCGTGCTTTGAGATATAATCTGATAGTTTATCTTCGTCGCCAATGGAGGCCCTATCGCTTGTTTAAGTATAATGCTCAGAGGGAAAAGGAAATATTAAGTAGCATGCCCTATGTGTTGGGGCGTACAGAATGGGACAAGGAGTGTGTAAGTATTCTTGCGCCTCAGGCTCGTTATTATTATTGTTCGGAATCGTTGCGCCTTGCGGTAGTAAAGTGCAGTAAATGGAAGAGGCATAACAATAATCGGTTGGTGGTATCTTCGATTGTGTCAGCGGCCATTTATAAAGGTTTAGACGTGATTCTTCGTACAGCCAAACTGATTAAAGAAGAATATGGCGATGATTTTGAGTGGAATATTTATGGTATCGATGATGTACACTTACACGAACGACTTACCGGTATTTTTGCCAAGGACGTAAATGTATATCCACGGGGTAGAGTCTCAGCACAAATGGTTGCTGAAAAGCTCACTTTGAGTGATGTATATTGTCATCAATCATACATAGAGAACAGTCCTAATAGTGTATGTGAGGCACAATATATTGGAGTACCGGTGGTAGCTGCAATGGTGGGGGGAATGGATACGTTGATACAAGGTGGAGCTGGTATCATGGTACCAGCTAATGATGCCTATCGTTCTGCATATGCCATACTTCGTTTGAAACAAGAACATGGATATGCAGAGAAGATTAGCAAGAAAGAGATAGAGGTAGCTGAACTAAGACACAAAGGCGTGGAAATGCAACTGATGAATATATATAAGGAGATATTGGGAAAGTGAAAAAGTTTAATCTTAATATACAGGGTGCACGTGGAATTTGTACCTTGATGGTGTTTTTTGGACATGCCACAGGTGCTTATAATATTCCTTGGCTTCAGAATCATATGAATAATCCTCTTCGGTTGTTATTGGATGGTCATGCAGCAGTTGTATTTTTCTTTGTGCTATCTGGTTATTTTTATTATACCGATAAATGCATTACCCTAAAACAGTATATTTATATAATAATCAAAAGAGTAACGCGGCTTATTCCTTCTTATTGGGTGTCGATAATCATTGGTGCTCTACTTTGTAATTATTATCTCAAATATGGAATTTCGCAAGATAATAATGTCAGTCATTGGTTTGCATCCTTTTGGAATGAACCAGTTACATGGTCAAGATTTTTAAATGAAGCAAAGGTCGTGTTTCGACATGCTCCTTCAAATGAGTTCATCAATCCAAATTCTTGGTATCTCAATGTTGATTTCAAAATGATGGTCATTATTCCTGTTGTTATATTTTTGTTGAACAAGACTTACTGGTGGTTATCTGGTATTCTTATTTTTTTGTCTGTTATGACGACTACGCAATGTTGGGTTGCTATCTTTTTGATGGGAGCTACATTTCATCGTTATCAGGAGAGATTGTTCGTAATCATTGGTAAGCATCGCTGGTTTCTAGGAGTACTGTCTGCGGTGGGTATTATTTTATGGGATGTGCAAACATGGTCTGGTATCAATACAAATATTGCGTCAAATATGTATCGGATGGAGATAATCCAAGCTGTGGGTGTTATATTGCTACTAACTGTCTTACTATTTCTTTCGGATCTGCCCATACTCACGAGTCGGGTTCTACTCTTTATGGGACGAATTTCCTACGAATTTTACATTATCCATTTTTTATTTTTAGCAGGGTTAATGCCTTTCATATCAAATACTTGGATATATATTGCAGTATGCTTTATTGGCTCTTTGTTGTCAGCGATTCTGTTGCATAATGGAAGCGAATGGGTTACATTTAAAGTCTTAAATATGAATATTGTTGCATGGCTGAAAAGCTCAAAATGATTGATATGGGGAAAATAGTATTCGCTACGTTTGCCGATAGTAGATATGGAAAGGCAATGGAAAGAATTAAAAAAGAGACGGAAAATTTTGGTTTCGATGAACGGTATTTTTTTTCTGAGAGAGACTTGCCAAAGGATTTTTTCAAAGGATTTAGTCCGAAGATATACCGTCGAGGATATGGATACTGGATTTGGAAACCATATATTGTAAGCAAGATGATGAGCCGACTCAATGATGGTGATATTTTAGTTTATACGGATGCTGGTACACAGTGGCATATATCTGGAAGAAAGCGATTTGAGGAATATGTGGGTATGCTCAATGAGGAGCGACCTATTGTTGTATTTCAGCAACCTTATCTTGTAAAAGATTGGACAAAAGGTGATGTCCTTAAATATATTTGTCCAGATGACTGGAAGAAATATGCTATGACTCTTCAATTTTGTGGAGGTATTCATCTTTCGTTGAAATGTTTTACAACTGAAAATCTCTTCGCTGAATGGAATTATATCACACAAAATCACCGTGACTTGGTAACAGATAAAGCTTCGTTGAGTCAAAACTTACAAGGTTTTCAAGAAAATCGACACGATCAATCGATTTTTACACTACTTGTAAAGAAAATCCCTCATAATGTAGTGTCTTGGGAAGAAGTGGAGTCACTTGATAATGACTGGACTGGACATGACAAGTTCCCTCTTTGGGCTAAACGTGACAAGGGAGAACGATTAATGGATAAGATAAAAAGAAAAGTAATTCAATGTCTAACTATCTGGATAGGTTTATACTTGAAATACTGTAAAGGATTCTATTTTAGGAATAAGATTGCATGGTGAAATGAATGATAATAGAAATGTTAGTACTCGGGGGATGCCCTAGATTGAGTACTAATAAAATTAGAAAACTATGATATGAATACAAAGATTTCTATAATTGTAGCAACTTATAATGCAGAAAATACTATTAAACGATGTATTGATAGTATTGCGTGTCAGAAAACTAACGAAATAGAACTATTGGTCATAGATGGAGGATCTAATGATAGAACTATGGATATTTTGAAATCTTATGGTAACTTGATTGATATCCTAAAGTCGGAAAAAGACAAAGGCGTTTATGATGCCTGGAATAAAGCACTCCGGATAGCTAGTGGGGAATGGATTATGTTTTTAGGGGCAGATGATTATTTTCTTCCTGATGCGATGAGTCTTTATCTGGACTTCTTGCAAGAAAAAGAAGACGTAGATTCTATAGATATAATTTGTGCTCGATGTCGACTAATTGACGAAACTGGAAAATATCTGAGAACTTTTGGTACTCCGTATAAACGAGAAATATTTGTTGATAAAATGGAGATTTCTCATGGCTCAACACTACATAACCGTAAGCTCTTCCAGGAAGTAGGAGAGTTTAATCTTGATTTTAAAATTTGTGCAGACTATGAATTTCTACTTCGTAAGAAGATGAGGTCTTTTTTTATTGATCGAGAAATCTTTGTAATGCAAGTAGGTGGAATGAGTAGCTCTGTAAAAGGAGTGTTTGATTCCTACAGGGTGAAACAACATCATCGCATTACTTCCCAGTACCGCAACTTATATTACTTGGTAAAGGGTACATGTGGTTACTATTGCAAGAAGTTATGGTATTTGGTAAAAAAATAGATTGTATTCAGTGGCTTTTGCTTATTTCTATATCTTTAGGAAGGTATGTAGAAGTGGCATTTCTGTTTCTGTTATTATTTACATATAGATGGTATAGATTCAAAAAAATAGCCATTTTTTTTTCGTTGTTATTGATTCATTTTTGTGTTACAAATTACTTTATAGGATATCCTGTGGGTAAGTTTGTACAACAATTCTTTATTTTGCTACTCCTTGTTGTCAGTTATTATCAGTTTTTTCGAAATTATGTACCAAACATCGAAATATTATGGGATAAATATATTCGATTATGCCTGTTTCTATCTTATTTCGGACTTCTTCAATTCGTAGTCTATATATTGACTAATATCGATATATCTTTCTTTGTTTCGTTAATTGACGGTGCTCCTCAACAAAGTTACAGATTACGTTCATATTTTTTAGAGCCAGGTTCTTTTGCAACCTTTATTATTCCAGCTGTTTCGTATTGTTTTTTAAAAGAGGGTTATTGGAAACAGTATAAAAGTCGCGTTTTAATTTTAGTAATCGCGTTGCTTTTGACTTTTGCTACAATCGGTTATTTTGTTATGTGCTTTTTTATCTTATATCGATATAGAAGAATCATTTTGAAGTATTGCTACTTTTTAGTTGTACCCATAATTATGTTTTTTCTTTACATCCTTAATTATTCGGCAAGAGAAGATGGGATGGAAGGCTCTTGGAAGGCTATGATGGCAAAAACATCTGAGAGTATTAATGCATTTAGTGACTTTGAACCGGAGTATTTTGAGGTCTTAAACTTAAGCACTTACGCTTTACTTACTAATTTGTGGGTAGCCAATGAAGCACCATACAGGTTGACCGGAACAGGATTAGGCACTCATGAGATTAATTATGAGGCAGAATATCAATCTGATTTTGTGTTTTATGGATTAAATAAAACGGATGCATATTCATTATTTACCCGTTTATATTCAGAGTTTGGTATTATTGGTGTGTTTCTTGTTATATACTTATTATTCAGATATCGAAATAGTAAAGATCCCATCAATATTGCTATATTATTAGTATTCATTTCTTATTTTATCCGGGGAGGACATTACTTCCTATATGGGGTGGTATTCTATGCTTACTTATTTTATAATACATCTTCGGAACGCAATAAATGCTTAAAAATATAATAATAGTGAATGACTGGGCATCTATAGAAGGAGGTGCTGCAAATGTTGCAATAAATTCTGCTATTGGGTTGGCAAAGCAATATTGTGTATATTTATTTTCTGCAGTTCAGCCCATTGATGAAAGGCTAGGCGAGGTAGGCATAAAAGTGATATGCATCGGGAAGAAAGATATACTTCACGATGAGAATCGCTTTCGTGCAATATTCAAGGGTTTATGGGATAATGAAACAAAGAAGAAGTTTGCATATCTTTTGGCTACACTAGATCCTGCGGAAACCATTATACATTTTCACACTTGGACAAAAGCGTTGACAGCTTCTCTGTTTAGTGCCACTGCAAAAAAAAAATTTAAAACAGTGATAACACTTCATGATTTTTTCTGCTTTTGTCCTAATGGAGGATTTTATGATTACCAGCGAAACGTAATTTGCACGAAGAAACCGATGAGTCTGTCATGCCTAACTTGTAATTGTGATGCACGAAGTTATCCACAGAAAGTATGGCGCAGTATGAGGATGACAATTCAAAACTGGATATTATCAAAGAATAAAAAAATATATTTTATATCTATTTCGGCATTAACTCAAAGAGTCTGTACACCATTGATAAAAGATGACCGAAAAGTGTATTCGGTTGCAGATCCAGTTGAAATAAATAAAAAACAGCCAAACAGATTACAAGATAACGATGTGTATTTGTTTATGGCAAGATTATCTCCAGAGAAAGGAGTGGAATTGTTTTGTCAGGCTATGACGGACTTAAAAAAGAAAGGTATTGTATTGGGGGACGGATATTTAAGAAAAGAATTAATGGAAAGATATCCTAACATACAGTTTGCCGGTTGGGTGACTGGTAAAGAAAAGAAAATGTATTTTGAACAGGCGAAGGGGTTTGTTTTCACCTCACTATGGTATGAAACGTTTGGCTTGGCTGTAGCGGAAGCCAAATCCTACGGAATACCTTGCATTGTACCGGATAATTGTGCAGCAAGCGAGCAGGTGGAAGATGGTAGTACAGGGTATCTATTCAAAACAGGTAACTTGGACTCTTTGAAAGCAGCAATTGTGAAATACGAGAATAGTGATATTCAGGAAATGCAAAATAACATAATCCAAAACTTTGTGGTGGAAGATTGGAGCTTGGACTCTCATATTAAGAATCTGATAAGAGTATATCATGAAATTATAATAGAATCATGAATTATCAAGAACCTATCCATTTTCATTGGGTTGACATTGCTGTATTTATGCTTTGGCTTAATTTCTCCATTGACTTTTATTTTGGGGTTTAGATGGGGAAAAAGAGAGGTAGAGAAACTATGTAATTTTTTCTTGAAAGAATATAGAACTAATGTATAGTTTAATTTTTTAATTTATTTGAATGATAACAGTATCTATTGTAACTTATAAAACAGATCTGGCAGAGCTTACTAAGTGCTTACACTCTTTGTTTTCTCCCTTAGTATCTAAAGTATATATAATTGATAATTCAAGTCAAAAGTATATTGCTGATTTTTGCAAAGAATATACTTATGTAGAATATAGCGCTAGTAAAAATGTAGGGTATGGTGCCGGACATAATCAGGCTTTGAGAAAAGTTTTGAATTCAAGTAATACATATCATTTAGTACTTAACTCAGATGTTTATTTTGAGCCGGATGTGTTGGAACAATTGGTAAAATATATGGATTCAAATGAAGATGTGGCTCAAGTACAGCCTAATATTATATATCCCGATGGAAGAATGCAATATACCTGTAGATTATTGCCTACGCCAGTGGACCTTATTTTCCGTCGATTCCTACCAAAGAAAATAATAGAAAAAAGAAATAATCGATATATACTTAAGTTTAAAGATCATACACAGGCTATGAATATTCCTCATCATCAAGGGAGTTTTATGTTTTTCCGTATTGAATGTTTCAGTAAGACAGGTTTGTTTGATGAGCGTTTCTTTATGTATCTCGAAGATATTGACCTTACTCGAAGAATGCATAAGTATTATCGAACAATGTTTTGGCCAGGGGTTACCATTGTTCATGCCCATCGTGCTGCTTCATATAAAAGTAAAAAGATGCTTATGATTCATATTCGGAATGCGGTTAAATATTTCAATAAATGGGGATGGGCGTTTGATGGCGAACGAAAAAAATGGAACAAGCGGTTATTAAAAGAACTGTTATGAGTGATTAGATGATATAATTGATGTGAATAAAAAAATACGGTATATAATAAATGTTGAAAATGTTGAGATGTAATAAACACGTGAGTGTTTCGTATGTTGAGATGAAGAAAAATGTAGGTCCCTAGTTTCATGCTATAAAAGCATGATTCCCTACATTGTGGATCAGAAATAGCACGACGGTGCCTTTCTGATCTACGCCCTGACATCGGAGGTTAAAGCCGATGTGAATTTCCCACTATATCAAC
>ERZ772875.2414-NODE-2414-length-13797-cov-4.727623_pt1 | contig 13797 bp, 15 predicted proteins | sample MGYA00580585_ERZ772875 | MGnify/ENA primary metagenome ERZ772875 (study PRJEB29015, sample SAMEA2737736) | human gut metagenome | biome: human gut; feature: human-associated habitat; material: faeces | place: China | collected 2012 ... | reverse complement strand
CTCTGCCAGAAATGACTCCAGCGCCGTGGCTTCCTCACGGGAAACAGAAAGTGTCACGCTGTACGTTTTCAGGTTGGCATTCAGCCCGGCAGGCGCGCGCTGGGAGTAACCATCACCAAAGCGCACCTCCCTGACGGAAGGAGCCGAAGCCACATCCATACCCGGTTTCACTTTCCAGCGGAAGGTTTTCATCGTCCACCTCCGGAGAACAGACCACCATCACGCATCTGCCCGGTCACAACATCCATTGCCGCCTTACGGGCTACGTCATAAACCGCCTTCAGCGCCTGTGGCCCTATCTGACCGTTCGTGCCGTCGTTGTTAATCACCACATGGTTATTCTGCTCAAACTTCCCGGACGCCTGCGACCGGCTGTCCGCCAGGCTGCCCGGTGTACCGACATAACCACCGGTGGCATAGCCGCGCATCAGCCGGTAGAGATTCCCCACGCCAATCCGGCTGGTTGCCTCCTTCGTGAAGACAAATTCACCACGGTGAACAATCCCCGCTGGCTCATATTTGCCGCCGGTTCCCGTAAATCCTCCGGTCGCAAAATGGAATTTCGCCGCAGCTGCCTGAATGGCTGTACCACCTGACGCTGATGCGCCACCACTGGCAGCACCGCCAATGGCGCTGCCGATACTCCCGACAATCCCCACCATTGCCTGCTTAAGCAAAATTTCTGTCATCATGGACAGCACGGATCGGGTGAAGTTGCGCCAGTTCTGTTCACTGCCGGTCAGCATCGCCGCCATATTCTGTGCAATACCATCAAAGGTCTGCGTGGCTGCACTTTTAACCTGCGACATACTGTCCGTGGCGCTCTCTTCCCACTCACTCCAGCCGGACTTCAGGCCTGCCATCCAGCTCCCGCGAAGCTGGTCTTCAGCCGCCCAGGTCTTTTTCTGCTCTGACATGACGTTATTCAGCGCCAGCGGATTATCGCCATACTGTTCCTTCAGGCGCTGTTCCGTGGCTTCCCGTTCTGCCTGCCGGTCAGTCAGCCCCCGGCTTTTCGCATCAATGGCGGCCCGTTTTGCCCGTTGCTGCTGTGCGAATTTATCCGCCTGCTGCGCCAGCGCGTTCAGGCGCTCCTGATACGTAACCTTGTCGCCAAGTGCAGCCAGCTGGCGTTTGTACTCCAGCGTCTCATCTTTATGCGCCAGCAGGGATTTCTCCTGTGCAGACAGCTGGCGACGTTGCGCCGCCTCCTCCAGTACCGCGAACTGACTCTCCGCCTTCCACAAATCCCGGCGCTGCTGGCTGATTTTCTCATTTGCTCCGGCATGCTTCTCCAGCGTCCGGAGTTCTGCCTGAAGCGTCAGCAGGGCAGCATGAGCACTGTCTTCCTGACGATCGCCCGCAGACACCTTCACGCCGGACTGTTTCGGCTTTTTCAGCGTCGCTTCATAATCCTTTTTCGCCGCCGCCATCAGCGTGTTGTAATCCGCCTGCAGGATTTTCCCGTCTTTCAGTGCCTTGTTCAGTTCTTCCTGACGGGCGGTATATTTCTCCAGCGGCGTCTGCAGCCGTTCGTAAGCCTTCTGCGCCTCTTCGGTATATTTCAGCCGTGACGCTTCGGTATCGCTCTGCTGCTGCGCATTTTTGTCCTGTTGAGTCTGCTGCTCAGCCTTCTTTCGGGCGGCTTCAAGCGCAAGACGGGCCTTTTCACGATCATCCCAGTAACGCGCCCGCGCTTCATCGTTAACAAAATAATCATCCTTGCGCAGATTCCAGATGTCGTCTGCTTTCTTAAACGCAGCCTCTGCCTTAATCAGCATCTCCTGCGCGGTATCAGGACGACCAATATCCAGCACCGCATCCCACATGGATTTGAATGCCCGCGCTGTCCTGTCTGCCCAGGTCTCCAGCGTGCCCATGTTCTCTTTCAGGCGGCGGGTCTGGTCATCAAACCCTTTCGTTGCGGCCTCGTTCGCCGCCTGCAATGCCCCGGCTTCATCGCCGGAACGCTGCAACTGAGCAACATACGCAATCTGCTCCGCCGTCACGTTATGGAACTGGCGCGCCATCGCCGTCAGCCCCGACGTCGGGTCAGTGGTCAGCTTCCCGAAGGCTTCAGCGACCTTGTCCACCTCCACGCCGGATGCAGAGGAGAAACGCGCCACACTCTGGCTGATGGACGCAATCTGAGCCTCACCGCTTACCCCCGCCTTAACCAGTGCGCTGAGTGACTCGCTGGTCTGGTTAAACGTCAGCCCTGCCGCCTGCCCGGCTCTGGACAGGACCAGCATACGATCTGCCGTCAGCCCCGACTGATTGCCGGAAAGGACCAGCGTTTTGTTGAAATCGGACAGGGTTGAGTTGCCCTGATACCAGGCATACGCCAGCGCACCGGTCGCCACCGCCAGCGAGGTGGCCCCCACCATCGGCAGGGTGATCGCACCGGCAAGCCCCCTGAACATGGGGATCATCCCGCCGAAGGAGTCCTTAACCTGACCACCCTGTTGCAGCAGGATCAGCCACGGGCTTTGCCCGCCTGCAAGCTGCGTGGCCACGTCGGTGAACTGTGCAGGCAGCATACGCATGGCGGCTTTATACTGCCCGACGGAAATCCCCGCTTTCTGTGCAGCCAGCGCCTGTCGGCTCAGCGACTGTTCAACGACTGCCGCTGTTTTTTTCGCATCAGTTTCCGTACCGGAAAAATGACGCCTGACTCTGGCCATCTGCTCGTCAAATCTGGCCGCATCCAGACTTAAATCAACGACCAGATCGCCTACCGGTTCAGCCATACCGGACTCCTCCTGCGATCCCTTCTGATACTGTCATCAGCATTACGTCATCCTCCGTCATGTCCGCCACATACGGGGAAGCGGGGATAACTTCATTCCCGTCCGGGCCAAAACGAACGCCTCCGGCAAGCCCTGCCGCTTTCTGCATCAGCACATCATCTTCAGGCTCTTCGTCAGCCTCGCGCCGGTTCAGCAGACTGAAATCCAGCGGATGCATATCCGGATCGCTGAAAAACAGGCTGAGCACGGTGTACGTCAGCCCGGAAAAGTGCATATCCAGCAGAACATCATGAAAATAATGGGTACTGTAAAAGCGGTGCCAGTCGGCATACTCCGTGGATGACATCCCGGCAAGCATGGCGCGCCAGTCGGGTCGCCCCATCTCTCGCGCCAGTTTCAGGGCAAAACTCAGCTCACCGTCGAACACTTTCCCGCAGAAACAGGCTCTGCAGGCCCGGCGTCATCTGCCTGTTCAGGGGCATTATTCACCACAAACTCATACATTCCGGACAGCCGGTACACCACGTTTTCAGCATGAGAAATTGCCTCTGTGGGCCAGGTGGTAAGCACTTCCTGCTCAATCTGTTTAACGGCTTCATTCATGGACGGCATCTGCGTCTTCTTCGGATGGTTATGCCACAGGGACATCGCCACCACAAAAGCGCCGGTTCTGATGACGTCTTCCACAGTAAACTTCCGGTTGCTGTCGGATTCTGCCTGCTGTTTCATCAGAGCGAGATGCTCAATACGCTGCAGGGCTGACAGTTCAGAAAGCGTGACGGTCACGCCGTTATATTCAAATGATTCGGTTTTCAGGAACATCGCTGACTCTCCGGATTAACTGGCGGTGACGGTGATTTCTGCAACCGCAGCAAACTCACCATTACCGGATACGACCGGAATGTTGACCTTGCCTGCAGCAACGCCGTTCACGGTGATGGTCATACCACTGACCGACACGGTGGCTTTTGTTTTATCCGCAGACACCGCACGGAAGCTCTTGTCGGTTACGCCTTCCGGCTGGAATGCCACGGTCAGCGTGGTGCTCTGTCCTTTCACTACGGACGCACTGGCTGGCGTTACCGTCATGCCGGTTGCCGCCGTCACCGTACTGCGATCTTCAGCCATCGACGGGCGTCCCACATTGGTGACCTTCACCGTGCGGGTGATCACTTCCTTCGCCGTCACCGCTTTACCGATACTGCTGACCCAGCCACGGAACACATCGACCGTGCCGTTAGGAAAGCGGATTTTATAGGCACGGGTATCACCTTCATTAAACCACGCCAGCAGCGCCTGCTGCCCCTGCTCTCCGGGCATCCACGCCAGCGTGAAGCTGGTATCTCCGGCAGATTTCTGCCCCTGCCCGGTCGCAGTCCAGTCCGCATCTTCATCATCGAGATAGCTGTCGTCATAGGACTCAGCGGTCAGTTCGCCGGGCGTCAGGTCTTTAACTTTTGCCAGACGCGACCAGTCAACGTCTGAAAGCGGGTTCGCATAAGGGTCACCGTTCCCCTTATAAACCCACAGTGTGGTCCCGGCACCTTTCACCGGCATTGTTGGATTTGGTACAGGCATAGCGTCCTCACATTTCATAGGTAATGACATAAGTCAGATCGGCTGAACTCCACAGGCCCGCATCATCGTCGCGCCGGTAGTCATAGCCACTGGCCACCATACTGGTGATCAAATCTGACAGTGCCGGGATATCGCTCATCACCGGATAAATCCGGGACTCCATCCACGAATCCAGCTCTGAATCCGGCACCTGAGCAGGCAGGAAAACTTCAATATGCAGCTCCGCCTGCCAGGTATCGCTGTCCAGCTCTTCGCCCGTGTATTCAGCGCCGGTGAGATAAACGGCAATTGCCGGAAAATCTTCCTCATCAAAAACAGCGGGGCGACCATCAAAAAGCGTCGCCCCGGTGTCATGCTTCTCCAGTGCATCCAGTACGGCTGCACGGAGTTCAGTATGTTTCATCGCTTTATTACCATTCTCAGTTGATGCTGCAGCGCATAGCCCAGCTCTTTCGGAAGACGCTCACGCCGTATCCGCTCAATATTCTGTTTAAACGCCGTGGTCAGCGGCACCGCCATCGGGATTTTCACCACATCAATGGGGTAACGGTTTTTCCCGGCCACACGCTGCATGACATGCCAGCGGCCATTTTTCAGTTGCTGAATAAACGCGCCGGGAATACGACGGTTTCCCACCACAAGCACGCTGCCGCCACCTTTCAGGGATGAACGCTGCCCTTTTTTACGACGCCTGCGGCGGGACAGGACAACCCGCGCATTACCCAGCTTGATTACGGGCAAATCCCCCCGGTTAACTTTGATTCTGGCCTGCGGATTTTTGACCGTGGCCCTTTTCAGCCTGGCCCTTTCCTTTACCAGTTTCCGGCGTACCTTTGTCTCACGGGCAACCTGTGACGCCGACTGCGATATCGCGGATGAAGCAACGCGGTTAATGGCCATTGCGGCGGCACCAGGCACCGCCGTTTTGCTGATACGGCTGAGGTTTTCAACGGCCTGCTCAAGACCTTTTATGGCCATACATCCCCCTTTCAGCGACGACGGTTAACGGCAGGCGGCACACCACGCCCAAGCCAGAGATGACAACTTCCGCCATCATCCGGCGAAATCCGGTCTATCCAGAAGTTTTCCTCACCGATGGTCAGCGTGTCGCCGCGCCGCAGCTGCCGCACATCATCAGTCCGGACAAACAGGGACGGGCTGGAGCCTTCAACGCGCACGCCCTGTCCGGCATAGCTGATATTTTCAGGGTCATCAAAAACACCACGTATCACCGCACCGGACTGCTCACCGGATGTCATGGTGGCTGACGTTCCCATGTACCCGCGTATTGTTTCATCGGCGCGGGCAATGGCAGCATCGAACAGGTTATCGAAATCAGCCACAGCGCCTCCCGTTATTGCATTCTGGCCAGGCCGCGCTCTGTCATTTCGGCTGCCACACCGGCAGAGACACGGAACGCCGTTCCCGGCAGCACAAATGCCACAGGTTCATCCCGCGTGGCGTGAAGTGCATCGGTATGCAGCGTCACCAGTGCCACTACCGTGACCAGTTCAGCCGTATCATGAATCACGGTATCCGGCTGCGCTGATACCACCTCATTTTCATGTCCGGTCAGCGCATTTTCCGGGCTGACAGATGTGTCCTGACCGGCAGCGTCATCCGTGTCATCAAGCTCCTCTTCCAGCTCTGCCACACGGAGCGCCAGTTCTTCTTTCGTCCCCGTCAGGCTGACATCACGGTTCAGTTGCTCACCCAGCACCTGAAGACGGGCAATCAGTTCATCTTTCGTCATGGACTCCTCCACAGAGAGAAAATGGCCCCGAAGGGCCATGATTACGCCAGTTGTACAGACACGAATTCATCAGGGTCAGCCAGCAGCATCAGCGGTGCTGACTGAATCATGGTGAACTCACGCGCCGGATCGCCGGTGGTCACCCAGTTTTTCGGGTAACGGGCAGAGGCGTTAATGCCTTCGCGCTGTGCGTCCGCATCCTGAATGCAGCCATAGGTGCGCAGACCGCGTGCCTGAGTGTTCCCCAGCACCATCGTGTTGTCCGGCAGGAAGTTCTTTTTGACGCCGTTTTCCACGTACTGTCCGGAATACACGACGATGGCCACATCGCCATACATTCCCTTATAAGACACCGCTTTGCCCAGGTCTTTTACCGCTGTCTCCAGTTCGGAATGAGAGCCGCGACGGGTATCCAGCTTCTCCCTGACGGCTTTGAAGGAACGGAACAGCGCCCAGCCTTTCGGATCAAACACGATGATATTCACCACACCGCTGGCGTTCAGCGCGTAGGCTTCGATATCGTCGGTCGGGTCATACGTGGACTTGTCACGCTTGCTCCACTCCGTGCCGCCGGACTGCGTGATGTTGTTCGCCGCACTGCGGCCCATATCCACCTCAACCGGATCGAAGGCTTCACCGGTCATGGTGTATTTGCCCTTAAGCACGGCAGAAACGGCCTGCATCTCTTCGACCTGGGCAATGGCCAGCTCTTCATCACGCATGTTCTGCATGATGATGCGACGGCGGCGGTAAGCCGGGTCCGCCAGATTCTGCGGATCTTCATCCGGCAGGCGACGCAGGGTCATCTGCGGATTCACCTCATGCTTGGGTTTGACATATCCCGGCGTAAATTCAGAGGTGGAGCCGCCACGGGAACGGATAACCTCACCGGAAACAATCGGCGAAACGTACAGCGCCATGTTTACCAGTCCCGGAATTTGTGAGAGATAGACTTTCTCCGTGGTGAAGGGATAGCTCTCACGGAAAAAGAGACGCAGAAACAGCGGATCAAACTTAAATTTCTGCTCATTTGCCGCCAGCAGCTGGGCGGTTGTGTACATCGACATAAAAAAATCCCGTAAAAAAAGCCGCACAGGCGGCCTTTAGTGATGAAGGGTCAGGTTAAACGATGCTGATTGCCGTTCCGGCAAACGCGGTCCGTTTTTTCGTCTCGTCGCTGGCAGCCTCCGGCCAGAGCACATCCTCATAACGGAACGTGCCGGACTTGTAGAACGTCAGCGTGGTGCTGGTCTGGTCAGCAGCAACCGCAAGAATGCCAACGGCAGCACCGTCGGTGGTGCCATCCCACGCAACCAGCTTACGGGTGGAGGTGTCCAGCATCAGCGGGGTCATTGCAGGCGCTTTCGCACTCAATCCGCCGGGCGCGGTTGCGGTATGAGCCGGGTCACTGTTGCCCAGCGGCTGGTAATGGGTAAAGGTTTCTTTGCTCGTCATAAACATCCCTTACACTGGTGTGTTCAGCAAATCGTTAACGGCATCAGATGCCGGGTTACCTGCAGCCAGCGGTGCCGGTGCCCCCTGCATCAGACGATCCAGCGCAGTGTCACTGCGCGCCTGTGCACTCTGTGGTGCTGCGGCCAGAATGCGGCGGGCCGTTTCCACGGTCATACCGGGGGTTTCTGCCAGCACGCGGGCCTGTTCTTCGCGTCCGTGAGCCTCCTCACAGTTGAGGATCCCCATAATGCGGCTGTTTTCTGCCGCAACCGCTGCGGTGATCTGCGCGTTCACGTCCGGCTGCGCCGCGCTGGCGTTTTCGCCCTCCGTCACTGGCACCACGTCAGTAACGTCAGCCTGCGAAGCGGTGGCTGAAACAGTTGTTGATTGAGTCTCTTTGGTCATTCGCCCTCCTGAGAGACGGGATTTACGTGCATCCAGTGCATCACGCATAACGGTGATCGCATCGGTGCTGTTGACAAGTTCATCAGCCAGTCCGGCATCAATGGCCTCCTGACCGCTGTACACTGCAGCCTCGGTATCCAGCACAGCCTGCACAGACAGGCCGGTATATGCCGACACCTTCTGCGCAAACATCTGGCGGGTTGCGTCCATCCGGGACTGTAGTGTCTCCCGGACGTCATCCGGAAGATGGCTGTAGGGGTTGCCATCCACCTTATGGCTGCCGCTGTAAATCAGCGTGATTTCCACGCCCTGTTTCTCCAGCGCAGCACCGTAATTACTGTGAGCCATCATGACGCCGATGGAGCCTGTCCGGGCGGTCTGCGTGACCAGACGCCGGGAGGCAGCACTGGCAAGCAGCTGACCTGCACTGCAGTTCATGTCGTTGGCCAGCGCCCATACCGGTTTTATGTCACGCACACGGGCGATGATGTCAGCGCAGTCAAATGCTCCCGCCACCATTCCGCCTGGCGTGTCCATATCGAGCAGAATGCCGTCCACCATCGGATCGCTGGCAGCCTGTTGCAGACGGGCGATAATGCCGTTGTAACCGGTCATCCCCGAATACGGCTGCAGCGCCCGCGTCCGGCTGACCAGCGTGCCGGACACCGGCAGCACGGCGATGCCGTTCATGACCTGATAACTGCGGGCCTGTCGTGGTCCGTCATCATCAACGGATAACGCCAGCGCCGCGGGTGCCTCTCCGGCAGTCAGGCTGTCGCCGGATACCGCATCCGTCAGGCGGCTGATCCCAAGCTGGCCTGCAAGCGCACAAAAGAAAACCCGCGCATAGGCGGGTTCAAGCATCAGCGGCTCATTAAAGGCCATGCTGGCAATATGCGGGAGATTACGCAGCTCTGCTGTCACTCTTCTCCTCCTCTGTTGATTGTCGCAGCCCGGATTCAAATGCCGCAGCCGCCCAGGCGGGCGGTTTAAGACCGGCTGCACGGCGCTCCATCGTTTCACGGACCTGCTGGGCAAAAATTTCCTGATAGTCGTCACCGCGTTTCGCGCACTCTTTCTCGTAGGTGCTCAGTCCGGCTTCTATCAGCATCACCGCTTCCTGAACTTCTTTCAGACCATCGATGGCCATACGACCGGAGCCTATCCAGTCGCAGTTCCCCCAGGCACTTCGGGCTTCCTGAAAACTGAAGCGCGCTTTTGAAGGTAACGTCACCACGCGGCGAACGATGGCCTCTTCCAGCCAGCACAGAAACATCTGGCTCGCCTGACGGGATGCGACGAATTTTCGCCGCCCCATAAAGTACGCCCACGACTCGTTCGCACTGGCCCGTGCCGTGGAGTAGCTCATCTGGGCGTAATTCCGGGAAAGCTGCTCATACGAGACACCCAGCCCGGCAGCGATATACCGCAGCAGTGACTGCTCAAAAACGGAGTAGCCGTTATCCGTATCCTGAGCCGTCTGCAGGTTCAGTGAGTCACCCGGCATCAGGTGCGGCACTTTTGCGCCTCCCAGCCGGACCGGTGCTGCGGCGTAATACGCGGCAATTTCACCAATCCAGCCCGTCAGCCTTTCCCGCTGCTCCTGACTGTTCGCGCCCAGAATAAAATCCATCGCTGACTGCGTATCCAGCTCACTCTCAATGGTGGCGGCATACATCGCCTTCACAATGGCGCTCTGCAGCTGCGTGTTCTGCAGCGTGTCGAGCATCTTCATCTGCTCCATCACGCTGTAAAACACATTTGCACCGCGGGTCTGCCCGTCCTCCACGGGTTCAAAAACGTGAATGAACGAGGCGCGCCCGCCGGGTAACTCACGGGGTATCCATGTCCATTTCTGCGGCATCCAGCCAGGATAGCCGTCCTCGCTGACGTAATATCCCAGCGCCGCACCGCTGTCATTAATCTGCACACCGGCACGGCAGTTCCGGCTGTCGCCGGTATTGTTCGGGTTGCTGATGCGCTTCGGGCTGACCATCCGGAACTGTGTCCGGAAAAGCCGCGACGAACTGGTATCCCAGGTGGCCTGAACGAACAGTTCACCGTTAAAGGCGTGCATGGCCACACCTTCCCGAATCATCATGGTAAACGTGCGTTTTCGCTCAACGTCAATGCAGCAGCAGTCATCCTCGGCAAACTCTTTCCATGCCGCTTCAACCTCGCGGGAAAAGGCACGGGCTTCTTCCTCCCCGATGCCCAGATAACGCCAGCTTGGGCGATGACTGAGACGGAAAAAGGACCCGACGATATGATCCTGATGCAGCTGGATGGCGTTGGCAGCATAGCCGTTATTGCGTACCAGATCGTCTGCGCGGGCATTGCCACGGGTAAAGTTGGGCAGCAGGGCTGCATCCACACTTTCACTCGGTGGGTTCCACGCCCGCAACTGCCCACCAAATCCGCTGCCACCGCCGTGATAACCGGCATATTCACGCAGCGATGTCATGCCGTCCGGCCCCAGAAGGGTGGGAATGGTGGACGTTTTCATACATAAAATCCTGCAGGTCCCCTGCGTCGCTGTGTCATGCCGGTCTGCACTTCCAGCTCCGCAATGTATTTTTTCAGGTCAGACACGGAAGTGGCCGTAAACTCCACCCTTCGTCCGTCTTTCTGTACTGTTGCCACCCGTTTACCTGTCATCAGGTCATGCAGTGCCGCACGGGCAGCGGCAAGTTCTTCCTGTCGCGTCATTCATCCTCTCCGGATAAGGCACGGGCGTAATCTGCCAGTGTTTTCTTGTTGGTTGCTGCACCATCCTCTTCCTGCAGGCTCGCCAGCAGCGCACTGAGATCCAGCTGCCAGCGGGAAATACTGATGCGCAGCGCCGCCAGCGCATAAACGAAGCAGTCGAGTGCCTCATTGCGTCGCTTTTTGCTGTCCCACAGTATTTTTTTCCTGCCATCCACCCATTTTTCGACCTGCTCTTCAGCAGTCAGTTGCTGCGCTTCGGTCAGATCAAAAATATCCGGGTTATTCGGGAAGTGAACGGCACCGGGAAGCGGTTCATCCCCTTCCGGCGTCAGTGTGAAGCGGTTATAAATCTGCTCTTTCGCGGTATCCGTACCGATTTCGGTAAGGTAAACCCCGTTTTTGTTTCGCTTACGTGGCATGCTGGCCACCGGCTTTCCGTAGACGGATGCCCCTTTAATGGGGATCACCCGGAACAGCCCATGTTTTTTCGAGCGTTCATACACAATGGTAGGGTCAATCCCGCCAGTATCCCAGCAGATACGGGATACCGACATTTCTGCACCATTCCGGCGGGTATAGGTTTTATTGATGGCCTCATCCACACGCAGCAGCGTCTGTTCATCATCGTGGCGGCCCATAATAATCTGCCGGTCAATCAGCCAGCTTTCCTCACCCGGCCCCCATCCCCATACGCGCATTTCGTAGCGATCCAGCTGGGAGTCGATACCGGCGGTCAGGTAAGCCACACGGTCAGGAACGGGCGCTGAATAATGCTCTTTCCGCTCTGCCATCACTTCAGCATCCGGACGTTCACCGATTTTCGCTTCCCATGTCTCACCGAGCGTGGTGTTCACGAAGGTTTTACGTTTTCCCGTATCCCCTTTCGTTTTCATCCAGTCTTTGACAATCTGCACCCAGGTGGTGAACGGGCTGTACGCCGTCCAGATGTGGAAAGTCACGCTGTCCGGCGGCTCAATCTCTTCACCGGATGACGAAAACCAGAGAATGCCATCACGGGTCCAGATCCCGGTCTTTTCGCAGATATAACGGGCATCAGTGAAATCCAGCTCCTGCTGCCGGATGACGCAGGCATTATGCTCGCAGAGATAAAACACGCTGGAGGGATCATCCGGTGTCCATTTGAGGCCAAACGGCGTCTCTTTGTCGCCAAATTTAAGGTACTGCTCCTCCCCGCAGTGCGGGCAGGCAACATGAAAACGCATAAAATGCGGGGATTCACTGGCTGCACGCTCAATCTGGCAGGTGCCTCTCACTTTGGGCGTGGAGCCACGGATGGACTTTGGCCAGACTGAGCCTTCAATACGCTTGTCACCCAGGAACGTCGGTGAGCCTTCCTGTTCAATATCATCATCAAAGGCAGCAAGTTCATCATAACCCGCCACATCCACTGACTTTTCACGGTAGTTTTTTGCCGCTTTACCGCCCAGGCACCAGAAACCACGCCCATTGGTGAAACGCTTCATGGTGAGCGTGTTATCCCGGTGCTTTTTGCCATACCACGGAGCCAGCGCCAGCAGCGACGGAATATCGCGGATGGTCGGCTCAACGTGGGTTTTCATAAAGTTCTCGGCATCACCATCCGTCGGCAACCAGATAAGGGTGTTGCGCTGCTTATGCTCTATGAAATAGGCATAAACACCCAACAGCATTTTGGAATAACCAACACGGGCAGACTTCACCACATTCACCTCGCGGATGTAGTCGCTGCCCATCGCATTCATGATGGCCCGCTGAAAGGGCAGTGTTTCCCAGCGCCCTTCCTGGTATGCGGATTCTTTCGGGAGATAGTAATTGGCATCCGCCCATTCAACGGCGGTCTGTGGCTCCGGCCTGAACAGGGCACGAAGCCCGGCGCGGACAAAATGCCGCAGCCTGTCAACCTGACTGTTCGATATATTCACTCAGCAACCCCGGTATCAGTTCATCCAGCGCGGCTGCTTTGTTCATGGCTTTGATGATATCCCGTTTCAGGAAATCAACATGTCGGTTTTCCAGTTCCGGAAAACGCCGCTGCACCGACAGGGGGATCCCGTCGAGAATACTGGCAATTTCACCTGCGATCCGCGACAGCACGAAAGTACAGAATGCGGTTTCCACCACTTCAGCGGAGTCTCTGGCATTTTTCAGCTCCTGTGCGTCGGCCTGCGCACGCGTAAGTCGATGGCGTTCGTACTCAATAGTCCCTGGCTGGAGATCTGCCTCGCTGGCCTGCCGCAGTTCTTCAACTTCCCGGCGCAGCTTTTCGTTCTCAATTTCAGCATCCCTTTCGGCATACCATTTTATGACGGCGGCAGAGTCATAAAGCACCTCATTACCCTTGCCACCGCCTCGCAGAACGGGCATTCCCTGTTCCTGCCAGTTCTGAATGGTACGGATACTCGCACCGAAAATGTCAGCCAGCTGCTTTTTGTTGACTTCCATTGTTCATTCCACGGACAAAAACAGAGAAAGGAAACGACAGAGGCCAAAAGGCCTGTTTTCAGCACCTGTCGTTTCCTTTCTTTTCAGGGGGTGTTTTAAATAAAAACATTAAGTTACGGCGAAGAAGAACGGAAACGCCTTAAACCGGAAAATTTTCATAAATAGCGAAAACCCGCGCGCCTTCCGCCCCGTAGCCTGCCGGATCGCCGGAAAGGACCCGCAAAATGATAATAATTATCATCTACATGTCACAACGTGCATCTACGCCATCAAACCACGTCAAATAATCAATTATGACGCAGGTATCGTATTAATTGATCTGCATCAACTTAACGTAAAAACAACTTCAGACAATACAAATCAGCGACACTGAATACGGGGCAACCTCATGTCAACGAAGAACAGAACCCGCAGAACAACAACCCGCAACATCCGCTTTCCTAACCAAATGATTGAACAAATTAACATCGCTCTTGAGCAAAAAGGGTCCGGGAATTTCTCAGCCTGGGTCATTGAAGCCTGCCGTCGGAGACTAACGTCAGAAAAGAGAGCATATACATCAATCCAAAGTGATGATGGATGAACATCCCGGTTTCTTCCACCATCGCACCGGACGGGCGACTATGAGGGACAAAACCGCGCACCATAAACGCGGTAAAAACCCGGTGTGCATCGTTTTTGATTATTTCCGCACACTCGCGCAGA
>ERZ772875.2406-NODE-2406-length-13821-cov-3.297254_pt1 | contig 13821 bp, 18 predicted proteins | sample MGYA00580585_ERZ772875 | MGnify/ENA primary metagenome ERZ772875 (study PRJEB29015, sample SAMEA2737736) | human gut metagenome | biome: human gut; feature: human-associated habitat; material: faeces | place: China | collected 2012 ... | reverse complement strand
TGAAGAGGAGATCCACCGCGCGGTCAGCGCGATTTTCTTTGCATACGGTTTTCCGGTACGTTCTGACGGCTCTGTGGCACAGTCGATTATAATGTCCTGAATGTCTGTAGCTTTGATTTTCGAGATGTTCATTGAGTACAGCGGTTCAAGGTTTTTGTACCGAGCACAGTAAGTGACATATCTTCCTGCCGATACTTCTATCTTTTTCAGTTTCAGCCATTTCTCACCCCAGTAGCCGAAAGTATCACGGTCGGCCGTGAGGTCAAGACCTTTATTTAGTTTTGTTTTCAGCTCCTGTACTTTCTGCTCAAGTTCTTTTGCGTTTGTAGCGTACACATACTTATACTGTTTCTTGCCGTTCTTGGTGCCGATGTACACCTTAGACTGCAAGCGCCCGTCATCACGGGCTTTGTTTTTTATCCGTGCCATTCTGACCTCCTATGTACCCGCCTTTAGTGGCGGGTATTTTCCTTTATAAATGGCTTAAATTGTTCGTAGACTTTTTTTTCAAGCGGAGATTTCAAAAAGTTGTTCTTCTGGTACAGCTTTTTCATTCTTTCCGCTCTGTAGCTTGCCGCTCGTACTGACATATTGCACAGTCCTGCTATCTCGTCTGCAGTGTGCAGATCCAGCGCCCAAAGGACACACGCAGGAGCAAGAAGCCGAGCGGCAAATGCGTCTGCTTCGCTCTCTTTGCCCGGTTTTATATCGTAACGCCTGCGGTTTAACTGCGAAACATCTGTGCCGAGATGTCCCAGTAGATAATGTCCGAGCTCGTGAGCTATTGTGTATCTTCTGCGCTGTATAGGGTGTCTGTCGTTAACAACTATGCGTATTGTACTGCCGACACACACAATTCTTCCGCTTTCGTCCTCACGGAGTAGTTTTACATCGCTGTCATTGACTATGCCTATGCCGTAGTGCGTGCATATTTCACCAAGCGGTGTAGGCAGGGTACGAACATTGCATTCTATAAGGCACTTCCAGCAGGTGTTCCTGACAATGTTGTATCGTTTAATTTCCATAGATTTATCACCTCATGTCTATTATGCGACACGAGGTGATTTTTAATCAATGGGATTAGTAATCGTTGTTTTTGGTTTCTGCATTTAACAACTGAGTTACTTTTTCGTTTGGCAATTCAACTGTTCCCGGTGTATCACCGTCACGAGCCGCTGTGTATGCTGTTGTAGTGTCTAACTTCTGACGTTTCTTTGCCGCTTCTGCAAGCTCTTTGATAGCATCGAGAATTATCGCTCTTACATCGTCGGGGAAGCTTGCAAATCGTTCCATAACGCTTTTCTGATCTTCGGGCAATTGTAACATATCAAAAGGGTCAGTTGCAGGCTCACGGCCGAGCAAGTAATCTGTAGTTACATGGTAAAAGTCGGCGATTTTGCATAGTGTTTCATACGAAGGACTGATAGCATCTCGCTCGTATTTTTGATAAGAACTAAGACTTATACCAAGTATTTCCGCTAAATCGTCTTGCGTCAAGCCTCTTGATTTTCGCAACTGCTGTAACTGCTCTTTCACTGTATCACCTCCTTTGGTTATATTATAGCAAAAATAATGCTACTCGTCAATACAAAATTTATTGGCCGAGTGATAAAATAGCAGTAATTGTGCAATTAGCACAAAAGCAAGCGGTAAACTTTGGCTATAAAATGGTAAATTTAATGCTATGAAATTGTTGACTTGTAGTAAAAATGGTGCTATAATTAAAAGCACAGAAAGCGAGGTGAGAGGGGTGGAAATAACAGAAGCAAAAGAAACAGCCGATTCTACAGCGGCAACTGAAAAATCGGCTAAAGAAAAAGTTTTAAACAAACAGCTTGAACTGTTGTCTAAAGCGAGTGAAACAGTGTCACAGGACAGAGAGCTGATAAAATATCTGCCTGCACTGTCAAACGCAATCAACGAGATTTGCTATCTTCTAAATAAAGATTAGCAAGTACATCGTTGTAAAATTTGTTTACAGCTTTAATGTTATTGGCGTTTTTCTCATCAATGCTATGACCGTTATATACATCTTTTTCAATGAGATGATTTTCAATTGCCTTTAATGTAAGCTGTAAAGCAATTTCTTCATTGTCTATCACTATAATCACCTCCCTTCAAGGTGATTATACCACAGGAAGAAAATAATGTAAAGGAGTGGATAATATGCCTAAAAACGAGGATGTAAAAATCGCAACCGAGCTCTATGAGAAGCTCCCGGAGCACGAGAAAAAGCTTGCCGCCGCACTGATAAATGCAACGGCGGCGCAGCTGCTTGCCATATCAATGGCATACGGCGATAAGGTTAAGGACAAGACAGCGTAGTAAGACGCAAGGAAAAAGAGGTACATAATGGCAAGCATTAAGACGCAAGTACGCAACTGGGACTTCTTGCCCGTGATGCTGTCGCAGGAGTATCTTGCAGGGCTTATGGGTATCACGATACCCGAAGTCACAAGGTACTGCAGACTGGGCAAGATACCCGGTGCAAAGAAGGTAGGAAAGTATTGGTTTGTTGAAAAATCGGTACTGAGAAATTATATGGAGGGACAAGCATAATGAAGAAACAAGTTATCCTGTACATACTCGCAAGGGCAGTACAGGCAATTGTAACGGCTCTTGCATGCAACATAACGGCTCTGCTGTTTATGGATGCAGCATACCAAGAGCGTGGCTATCGTGCGGTCGGCGGCGAGATGCTCCCCGTTGCAATAGTCGCTGTTGCGGTCTGGTACGGACTGGGATGGCTGATGCGTGTGTGGTATAGGAATATGATAGGAGGCGGACACGATGACAGATCTTGAGCAAATCGCCAAAGAAGCCACCGATCACGGCATGAGCTACGGCGAGTATGTTGCCTGGAAGGCAAGAGCCACAATTGAGCAACAGCAAAACTACCGCTGGGCAAGGCAGGTGGCGGAGATACAAAGAAAGAGGGGACAGCGAAAATGAGTGAAATAGGAGTTGTTAAAGGGTTCAAGGTGTTCAATCCTGATTGGACGTGTAAAGACAAACAGTACGGTTGTCCAGGAAGGTTTGAAGAAGATGTTACACCGTCTGTCTGCAATAAAGGGATGCACTTCTGCAAGAGGGCAAGTGACTGCTTCAATTATTATTCTTTCGACCCGAATAACAAGGTCGCAGAAGTCATAGCTTACGGCGAAGTTTCAGAAGAAGGCGATAAGTGCGCTACGAATAAACTTGAAGTAGTTCGTGAAATCCCGTGGTCTGAATTGCTTGACCTTGTAAACACCGGGAAAGGTTGCGCCGGACTTTGCAACAGCGGCGATTGGAACAGCGGCAATCGCAACAGCGGCGATTGGAACAGCGGCGATTGGAACAAGTGTAGTTTTTCCAATGGTTGTTTTAACACCACAAGCCCGAAAATTTACCTGTTCAATAAGCCGTCAAGCTGGACATATTGTGATTGGCTGAATAGTGAAGCTTGTTGTTTGATTGAGCGGATATCGGACAATGGAGTACAGTGGGTTCAATATTCCAATATGACAGATGAAGAAAAGGCAGAACACCCGGAAGCTGAAACTACGGACGGTTATCTGAAAAAACTGGATGATTCCGAATGTGCCGTTCTTTGGTGGCGTGAGCTTTCTGACTGTCAAAAGGCAATTATCACAGCAATCCCGAACTTCGACAAAGCTATTTTCAAAGAGATCACCGGGATTGATGTAGATACGGATTAAGAGAGAGGAAAGAAACGTGTATAAATGCGAACGCTGCGACTGGACAGGCTCAGCATCAGAGCTTGGACACTACACCGAGTATCGTGGCGAGTGTCACGGTGCGCCGGCTTGGGAAACATTACCGTGTTGCCCGGAATGCGGATATGATGTCGAGAACATCGAAGAAGAATAAAAAAAAGAGCTCCCCGAAGGGAGCAAAACAAATATCTATGCAAGTCCAGTATAACACTGGCAAAGGAAAAAGTCAATGGATATAAAAGAAAAACTTACAGCCGAACTGACAAACGCAAAGCTCGGCAAGCATGAAACAGCGGTAAAGAATGCTGTGATGAAAACTATCTGTAAATTCTGCGAGCAGAATGCAGAGTTCAGGCAGGCTATAGAGCAGTCAGGCAAGTCTTTTGCCGATTGCCTCAAGGCAACGGTCAAGGGCGCAGGTGCAAGCCTCGAAGATCTCGAAGTATACAAGCGTGCTGTAGCGTTTTACTTTCCCGGCGCGGATATAAAATGCACTATGACGCTTGATCTCGGTGACGGCGGATTCAGCAGCAAAACGTCCACAGATACAGGCAGCGGCAAGCTACAGCTTGACCTTGACAGCCTGCTCGACTTCTGAGGTGTGGCATGACAAGAAAAGAAGCCGAAAGCTATACAGACAATTTTCCGCCGCTTACAGCGGAGCTTGAGCGTGAGCTTAGAAAGACGTTGCCGATAAAGTATCTTGTTATCGACAATGACGGCACAGCATATTGCACGGCATGCGAAGAAAAACTGTATCCCGGTGAGTATGACAGCTCAGTTAAACATAGGCAGACTACTTTCTGTACAAGCTGTGACGAAACTGTCACTGCGATATACAATTATCACAATTTTCACGGTTCGGTAGTGGAATGTAAATCAAATGTCGGAGTGTTTTTATCAGACGGCAAAACCGATAATCTGTACATACGTTTCTATACGGTTACGCTGTTTTTTAATGCTCACGAGATTATGCCGCATATTGCAATCAATGAGGTTCAGCGGTATTTGTTCACGGCAAATCAAGCGTTCCGTTATGGCCCTAAATACGCATGGGAGAGTAAAAACAGTTACTACACAAAGGTAGTGACAGGCTGGGGGCTACGAGCAAAATTTAGCGAGCCTGTATTTCAAAATTATTGGGATTATTATACCTTAGTTAATTTTCCCGCATTAAAAGGAACAGCTTGTGCTCATTCGGCAATAAGCGAGAACTTCGGAAGCATATCATATCTGCGGTTCTGGCAGTCGCACAAAAATGTTGAGGCGCTCGTTAAGTGTGGCTTATATAACAGCATAAAGTGCAACAAAGACATGATCAACTGGGCTGAAACCGAACCGCACAAAATGCTCGGTGTAACAAAAGATGTTATGCGGGCAATCCGCAAAGGACAAATCGGGTACAGAGATTATTTTGAAGCGAGAGAGGCATTTCCTAAGATTATCGACCTTAAATGTCTTATTGATACATTCAATTTTGTTCACTATTCTTTTGGCACACTTGACGAACTCGAAAAAAGACTCGTTTTGTTACCTGCCGACAGATACGAAATTATGAAGTATCTTGTAAAGCAGAAAACCCCGATTTATGACTATATGGATTATGTCCGTATAATGCAGAGCTTCGAAGCCGATTTCAGCGACAGACAGATATGCTTTCCGAAAAATCTTAAAGCGGCTCACGATCGTGCAGAAGCTATGCGACAGGCACGAGAGCTTGAAGAAAAAGCAAAGAAAAACGCAAAACTGGCTGAACAGCTGAACACTTTGAAATTAAAGCGGAAAATGCTTGAGTTTGCAACCGATGAATACTTTATCCGTCAGCCTGACAGCACGGACGAAATAGTTGCCGAAGGTCAGAAACTAAGTCATTGTGTCGGCGGATATGCCGAAAGACACGCAACCGGCAAGCTGACAATTATGTTTCTCCGCCGAAAATCTGCACCGGACGAGCCGTATTACACGATAGAGGTGTCAAACGACTATAAAATAGTCCAGTGCAGAGGTTATAAAAACAACTGGGTTACAAACGGCGGGCAGGAAAAGCCACAGGAAATAATCAATGTCGAAAAGATGTATCAGCAGTACCTTGACGGTATTGCGGCGAAAAAATCAAAAACAAAATCAAGGAGGAAAACAGCATGACCGAACAGCTTACACTGTATCAGCAGGCTCAGGCGGTGCATCAGGATCTGATGATTCAGGAACAGGTTGCAGCTCAGTCTTTAACGCAGATTGCCATAGACCTTAAGGAAATCAGAGATAGGCGGCTTTATGCAGAACTCGGATATTCCGATTTTGCCGAATACTGCGAAAACGCCACAAAGACGGGAAAAAGACAGGCTTATAATCTCATATCACTTGTTGAACAGTACAAGATAGATGATCTTTCCAGACTTGCGTATCTCGGCAGTACCAAACTGATAGCTCTTAAATCTCTCGGCAAAGATGAGCGAGAGGAGCTTATAGAGAGCGGCAAAGCCGAAGAGATGTCTGTGAGAGAGCTTAAGGAAAAGATAAAGGAGCTTACCGATAAAAACGAACAATTACGCTTTGAGTTTACATCAGTAACTGACAGTGACAAGGATAAAGACAGCAGAATCAATTCGTTACAAGCACGGCTTGACAATACAGGAAATGCTATGCGGCGAACCGCAGAAGAAAATGAAAAGCTGAAGTTACAGATAGCTGAACTTGAAAAGCGTCCTGTCGAAGTGGCAGTTGCCGAACCGTCAGTCGAGGATATTGCAAAAATAAGAGCAGAAGCCGAAGCTGCCGCAAGAGCGGAATACGATAAAAAGCTTGCTGATGAAAAGAAAAAAGTGCAATCGATTGCACACGAAGAAGCAAGTGGCAACAGTAAAGAAATCTTCAAGATTCATCTGATAAATATACAGCGTGAATTCAATGAAGCGTTAGAGCTTGTAAGCAATGCGTCAGAAAATGAACGCAGCAGTTATATAAAGGCTTTCCGTTCCGCTCTGAATGCGTGCGGGGATTTGATAGCTAAATTATAAGGAGGAAAACCAAATGTCAGTAAAAATCAGTTCGCTTGAAATTGAAAATGTCAAGCGAGTAAAAGCGGTACAGTTAACGCCTGCCGAGAACGGTCTTATGATAATCGGCGGGAAGAACAACCAGGGGAAGACATCAGTGCTTGACGCTATTGCATGGGCACTTGGCGGTGACAGGCTGAAACCGTCACAGGCTGTGCGGGAAGGCTCTGTGATTCCGCCCCACATGGAAGTTACGCTCAGCAACGGTATAAAGGTAGTCAGGAGCGGCAATAACAGTACGCTCAAGGTTATTGATCCGGACGGCAACAAGGGCGGTCAGCAGCTGCTCAACGAATTTGTAGAGCAGTTTGCGCTTGATCTTCCTAAGTTTCTTGGTCAGTCAAGTAAGGAAAAGGCGGATACGCTACTCAGAATAATCGGTGTAGGCGATAAGCTGTACGAACTTGAAACCGAAGAACAGAAGCTGTACAATCAGCGTCACACTATCGGTCAGATAGCGGATCAGAAGAAGAAATACGCTAAGGAAATGCCGGTATTCGCAGATGCTCCGAAAGAGTTTGTGTCAGCAACCGAGCTTATCAGACAGCAGCAGGATATTCTTGCAAGAAACGGCGAAAATCAGCGTAAAAGACAGCTCAGAGAGCAGTACGACAGAGAACTTGAGTTGGCTCGGAAGGCATACGAAGAAGCACAGGCAAGACTTGAAACGGCAACGGTAAACGCTGAAACCGCACATCGTGACGCTGAAGACCTTGCAGACGAGAGCACAGCAGAGCTTGAACAGAGTATAGCAGACATTGAGCAGATAAACGCAAAGGTCCGTGCAAATCTTGACCGTGAAAAAGCTGAACTTGACGCTGAAGCGTATAAAACTCAGTATATACAGCTTACCGAAGAAATACAGTCTGTCAGAAAAGCTAAAACAGATCTTCTTGACGGTGCAGACTTACCGCTTGAGGGCTTGTCGGTAGATAACGGCGAGCTTACATACAACGGTTTTAAATGGGATAATATGTCCGGCTCGGAACAGCTCAAGGTTGCGACCGCAATTGTCCGCAAGCTCAATCCTAATTGCGGATTTGTGCTTATAGACAAGCTGGAACAGATGGATACCGATACGCTGAACGACTTTGGCAGATGGCTTGAAAGCGAGGGCTTACAGGCAATCGCCACAAGAGTAAGCACGGGTGACGAGTGCAGTATCATAATCGAGGACGGCTATTCAAAGCCGGTTGAAAAGAAAGAAACTACAACATGGAAGGCAGGTACATTTTGATGAGTACAACAATGAACATCACTAAAGGCAGAATCGAAACCGCCAAGAAGGTGGTTATATACGGCCCTGAGGGAATAGGCAAGTCAACATTTGCATCGCAGTTTCCCGATCCGTTATTCATCGACACCGAAGGCAGTACAAAGGAAATGGACGTTGCCCGTTTTGATAAACCGACATCGTGGGAGCTGCTTAAGAGCCAGATTGAGTATGTCAAGCTCAATAAGCCTTGTGCTACGCTTATAATTGATACGATAGACTGGGCGGAACAGCTTTGCATCAAGTCTATCTGCGATAAGTACGACAAAAAGGGCATCGAGGATTTCGGCTATGGCAACGGTTATGTGTACGAAAAGGAAGAGTTCGGCAGGTTCCTTAATCTGCTTGAAGAGGTTATCGAAGCCGGAGTTAACGTTGTACTCACAGCTCACGCTATTCTCAGAAAGTTTGAACAGCCCGATGAACTCGGAAGTTATGATCGCTGGGAACTGAAGCTCGGCAAGAAAACAACCAATCTGATCTCTCCTCTTGTAAAAGAATGGGCTGATATGGTGCTTTTCGCAAACTACAAGACTATTTCGGTAGCGGTTGACAAGGACGGCAAAAAACATAAGGCGCAGGGCGGCAGACGCATAATGTACACGTCACATCATCCCTGCTGGGACGCAAAGAATCGTTACGGTTTGCCGGAAGAAATTCCGATGGAGTACGGGCAGATAAAGCACATTATCGAAAGAAATATTGCCGCACAGCCTGCCGCTACCGTTCAGACTGCGCCTGTTGCAAAAGTGGCAGCCGCAGAAAACGCAACAACCGCCACGAATGATAATGTAACGTCGGCTCCTGCTCCAACAATAACACAGGAAAGCTCAGGCATACCCAAAGCTCTTGCGGACCTTATGACAGCAAACAGCATAACGGAAGAGCAGATAAGAGCGGCAGTAGCAAGCAAGGGATATTTCCCTGCCGATATGCCGATAAAGGACTATCCCAAGGAATTTATCGAGGGCGTGCTTATCGGGGCATGGGAGCAGGTAAAAGCAATGATAACGGAAATGCTTATGACAGACTATGAGAACGAGGCTTACCCGTTCTGATAAACGAAAGGAGAAATAACACATGAGTGAATTTGAAAAAGAATTAGGCTGGGACGACGTAATCGAGAAAGAAAGCGATTTTACGCTTCTTCCCGCAGGTGATTATGACTTTACGATAACAGGCTTCGAGCGTGCGAGATATGAGGGCGGCGAAAAACTGCCGCCTTGCAACAAGGCTGTAGTATCTATTCATATAGACGCTCCGGAAGGCTCAACTACAATTCAGCATAATCTGTTTTTGCACAGCAAGTGTGAGGGTATGCTTTCGGCGTTCTTTATCGGCATAGGTCAGAAGAAACACGGCGAACCGCTTCGCATGAACTGGAACAACGTCATCGGTGCCAAAGGTCGTTGCAAGGTGTACATAGATACTTGGAAGAACAAGAACGGCGAAGAAATGCAGTCTAACAGAATAAAAAAATTCTATGAGCCGTCACCTGCACAGACTGTTTCTCAGGCACCTGCAAGCTCTCAGGCGGGTGTATTTACACCGGGTAAATTCTGATGGAATTAAGACCGTATCAGAAAGAAGCCAAAACAGCGGTACTTTCACAGTGGGAGCAGGGCAATTCAAAAACCCTGCTCGTACTGCCTACGGGTTGCGGTAAAACGATAGTTTTTGCAAAAATCGCAGAAGACCGCGTCCGCAACGGCGAAAGGGTACTTATACTTGCACACAGGGGCGAACTGCTTGAACAGGCGGCAGACAAGATACTGAATGCCTGCGGGCTTGGCTGTGCTGTAGAAAAGGCGGAAGAAAGCTGTATAGGCTCATGGTATCGTATAACGGTAGGCTCTGTACAGTCGCTTATGAGAGAAAAGCGACTTGCACAATTTTCAAAAGACTATTTCAATACGATCATAATTGATGAAGCACATCATTCCATTTCGGACAGCTATCAGAAGATACTCGGATATTTTGATGAAGCAAAGGTACTCGGAGTTACGGCAACGCCGGACAGAGGAGATATGAAAAATCTCGGACAGGTATTCGACAGCCTGGCGTATGAATATACTTTGCCGAGAGCCATCAAGGAAGGGTATCTGTCACCGATAAAGGCACTCACCATTCCTTTGAAACTCGATCTGACAGGTGTCGGTACCCAGGCAGGAGATTATAAGGCGAGTGACATTGACACGGCTCTTGACCCTTATCTGTATCAGATAGCGGATGAAATGCTGAAATATTGCAAGGAACGTAAAACGGTAGTATTTCTGCCGCTTATAAAAACGAGTCAGAAATTCTGCAAGATACTTAACGAAAAAGGCTTCCGCTCGGCAGAAGTCAACGGAAACAGCATTGACAGAGGTACTGTTCTTGCTGATTTCGATAGCGGTAAATATAATGTGCTGTGTAATTCAATGCTTCTGACGGAAGGCTGGGACTGTCCAAGCGTAGATTGCGTAATAGTTCTCAGACCTACTAAGGTAAGAGGGCTGTACTGTCAGATGGTCGGCAGAGGAACAAGGCTTTGTGAGGGTAAGAAAGATCTGTTGCTGCTTGACTTTTTGTGGCACACAGAAAGGCACGAGCTGTGCCGTCCTGCACATCTGATATGTGAAAGCCCTGAAGTTGCCGAAAAGATGACCGAAAATATTGCGGCGGCAGGTATGCCCGTTGATATTGAACAGGCAGAAGAAAAGGCAAAAGAAGATGTAGTTGCTCAGCGTGAGGAAGCACTTGCAAAACAGCTTGCGGAAATGAAAAAACGCAAGAGAAAACTTGTAGATCCTCTCCAGTATGAAATGAGCATTCAGGCGGAAGACTTATCTTCTTATGTTCCTGCGTTCGGTTGGGAGTGTTCTCCGCCGTCGGATAAGCAAAAGGCGACCCTTGAAAAGCTCGGTATATTCCCCGATGAGATTGACAATGCCGGTAAAGCTCAGCTTTTGCTGGACAGACTCGGCAAACGGCGCACTCTCGGTCTTACAACACCGAAGCAGATACGTTTTCTCGAAAGCAGGGGCTTTAAGCACGTCGGCACATAGCAGTTTGAAAGTGCAAGAAATCTGATTGACAGAATAGCGGCTAACAACTGGCACGTTCCGAACGGAATAGATCCTGCAAGCTATGAACCGAAGGTGGTGAATAATTCAGATGTCGGAATTTGATTTTGACCTTAACGAAGCACTTAAATATATAAGACCGTCAGACCTTTCCTATCAGGAATGGGTGAATGTCGGTATGGCACTCAAAGAAGAGGGCTATTCCGTTACCGTATGGGATAACTGGTCGGCAAATGACAACAGATACCATAAAGGCGAATGTGAAAAGAAATGGGAGAGCTTCAACGGCTCTTCCTCGCCTGTCACGGGCGCTACCATAGTTCAGATGGCTAAGGACAGAGGAATGATGTTCGGCACGGGAGAAGACCGTGAACTTGACTGGGACGATGAAATATCATACGAACATCACGATGAACACGTTGTTGTAAACAAAAACTGGATAGAGGGCAAAGAAATAAACGCTCCGACAGACTGGCAGCCTCACAGAGAAATAATCAGATACCTTGAAGCATTATTCGAGCAGAGCGAAAATGTCGGATATGTTGTGCAAAGCTACGAAAAAGACGGTAAATTCATACCTGCCAACAAGGGCTATTATGACCGCACGGCAGGTCAGCTTATCGAATCATTGTCGCAGTGTGACGGCGATATAGGCTCTGTTCTCGGTGATTACAACACTCAGGCGGGGGCGTGGATACGTTTCAATCCTCTTGACGGCAAAGGCGTAAAGAATGAAAACGTAACCGAATACAGATATGCGCTTGTCGAAAGCGACAATGTAGATATAGAAAAACAGCACGCAATCATCTGCGAGCTTGAACTGCCCGTAGCTGTGCTTGTGTACAGCGGAAAGAAGTCACTGCACGCTATTGTAAAGGTAGATGCCGCAAATTACGATGAATACCGTAAACGTGTAGACTTTCTGTATCAGATATGTCAGAAAAACGGACTGTCACCCGATACGCAGAATCGTAATCCGTCAAGATTATCACGTCTTCCCGGTGTTCAGCGTGGTGAAAACAGGCAGTACATAGTTGATACAGACATCGGTAAAAACGGTTGGGATGAGTGGCGGGAATGGATAGAAAGTGTAAATGACGACCTGCCCGATACCGAGAGCATGGCTGATGCGTGGAGCAATCTTCCGGAACTTGCACCGCCGCTTATTGATGGTATACTCAGACAGGGACATAAAATGCTTATCGCAGGACCGTCAAAGGCGGGTAAGTCGTATGCTCTTATAGAAATGTGCTGTGCAATAGCGGAAGGCAAAGAATGGCTTGGCTGGAACTGTACCAAAGGTAGGGTGTTGTATGTAAATCTTGAGCTTGACAGGGCTTCTTGCCTGCACCGTTTCAAAGATGTATATACAACACTTGGCTGGGAACCTCAAAATCTTAGTAATATTGATATATGGAACCTAAGAGGTAAGTCTGTGCCGATGGACAAGCTCGCACCGAAACTTATCCGCCGTGCGAGCAAGAAGAACTATATCGCCATTATCATAGACCCGATTTATAAGGTTATTACCGGTGACGAGAACAGCGCAGATCAGATGGCGCATTTCTGCAATCAGTTTGATAAGGTATGCACGGAACTTGGCTGTGCGGTTATATACTGCCACCATCATTCTAAAGGCGCACAGGGCGGAAAGCGTTCAATGGACAGAGCCTCGGGTTCAGGTGTATTCGCAAGAGATCCCGATGCACTGCTTGACCTTACGGAGCTGGAGCTTACCGACAGCATAATAAAGCACGAAAAAGACAAGATGACCTGCAAGATATGCTATGACCAGCTGAAGAAATGCGGACACGAAGACGATGTTTCACAGGATGATATATGCAGTGCAAAGCAGATGCGTGAAGCACTCAGAAACGCTGTGCCGGACGCAGATTATAAGCATGTGTGTGATTTCATTACCAAGTGTGAAAAACGCACAGAGAGCCGTACAGCGTGGCGTATAGAAGGCACGCTCCGAGAGTTCCCGAAGTTCCCGCCGGTGAACGTTTGGTTTGATTATCCCGTTCATCGTATAGACAAGACCGACGTATTAAAAGACATACAGCCCGATGACGGCAGAGCAGTAGGCTGGCAGAAGAATTTCAGCAAGAAAAAGACCGAAAAGGAACGTAAGGACGAGCGTAAAGAATCGCTCGAAACGGCATTTGATGCTTGCATGATTGACGGCAAGGTTACTTTATCCGGTATGTCCGAGTATATGGGCGTGACCGAAAAGACGGTCCGAAACCGTATAAAAGAGCACGGCGGTTTCTGGATTGACGATAACGAGGTAGGGAAAAAGTCGAAGTGAAAACTTTCATTGCGAGGGAAAATCTCGGTGATTTTCATTTTCACTGACAGGGAAAATGTCGAGAAAATTTCTTTCACTGTCAGTGAAAAAGTCGAGAATTTTCACTTTCCCTACAGAGTGAAAAAGTCGGTGAATTATCGAGATTTTCACTGTCATGGAAAATCTATTATTATAAACAATACTTCTGTCGGGGCAGAGGTAGCCCGACAGAAAGTATTTTGAATAATGACGCACACGAGGAGGTGCAAACTTAAATGGCAAAAACAAGCAAAGCAAGACAAGCTATAATCGAGGCAGCTAAAAAAATGCCGCCGCTGTTTCACAAGATTCCCGATGAGGATTTTGATTACAGAAAAGCAAGGACACTCTGGTGGCTCGCCAAACAGCCGGAAGTTCT
>ERZ772875.2396-NODE-2396-length-13852-cov-3.519896_pt1 | contig 13852 bp, 6 predicted proteins | sample MGYA00580585_ERZ772875 | MGnify/ENA primary metagenome ERZ772875 (study PRJEB29015, sample SAMEA2737736) | human gut metagenome | biome: human gut; feature: human-associated habitat; material: faeces | place: China | collected 2012 ... | reverse complement strand
GGTGGTCGGTGTGGTTGCCGCCGATCTCCGTGCGCCCCGGCGCGGAAAAATGATAAACCTTATCCATTCTGAACCTCCATCAGGAACTTTTTGAGGTGATTTCTTCCTTCCTCTGTGCATTTGTAGACGCCTGCACATTCGAGAACTTGCGCAAAGACCTGCCCGATTTCATCGCGGATGATGGCTTCGGCATTGTCGGCGTTGAATTCCGGATGTCTGCCCATGAATTCCTCTGCCCAGTCGGCGTGTTTGGCGAGTTCTTCATTTTCGCGTAGGTTTTCACCGTTCAAAAGCGCAGTTTTGAGGTCTGCCATCTCTTTTTTCAGCCGTCCCGGCAGGATCGCCAGACCCATAACCTCGATCAGACCGATGTTCTCCTTCTTGATGTGGTGCAGCTCCTCGTGCGGATGGTAAAGGCCCATCGGATGTTCCGGTGTGGTCAGGTTGTTGCGGAGTACGAGGTCAAGCTCATACTTGCCGTTCCGCATCCGCGCGATCGGCGTGATCGTGTTGTGCGGCTCGCCGTCGGTTTCCGCAAAGATCATCGCGTCCGGGTCGCTGTACTTGCGCCACTTTGCCAGAATCTTGCCCGCGAGGTCACAGAGCTGCTGCTTGTCCGAAGAGTTCAGGCGCAGCACCGTCATCGGGTACTTCACAACACAGCAGTCCACATCCTCAAATCCCGGCACTTCAAAGCCGAACTCTTTCTCGGCCTTCTCCATCGGGAAGGTGTGGTGGCCGCCCTGAAAATGTTCGTGCGCCAAAATGCTGCCGCCGACGATGGGCAGGTCGGCATTGCTGCCGAGGAAGTAGTGCGGGAACTGCTCCACAAACGAAAACAGCTTGTCAAAGGCCGAACGGTCAATCACCATCGGCGTATGCTCGGTGTTCATCACGATCGCGTGTTCATTATAATAGACATACGGTGAATACTGGAAGCCCCACGGCTGGCCGTTCACGGTCACAGGCATGACGCGCAGATTCTGCCGCGCCGGGTGCGAGATTGTGCCCGCATAACCGACGTTTTCGACGCAGAGCAGGCACTTGGGATACCCCGACGCCTTTTTCAGCTTCGCTGCCGCAATATCTCTGGGGTCTTTCTCCGGCTTCGAGAGATTGATGGAGATTTCGAGCTCGCCATATTTCGTCTGCGCCGTCCAGTGCTCATCCTTTGCAATGCGGTCGCGGCGAATATAGTTGCAGTCCTGACTGAGTTTGTAGAAGTAGTCGGTCGCCGCTTTCGGACTTTCCGCGTAGAGCGACCAGAACTTCCGGACAACTTCGGACGGGCGCGGGGTGACGCAGCCCATGAGCTTCGTATCAAACAGGTCGCGCTCCGCAATCGTGTCGTGGATCTGTCCCTGTTCTACCGCGTAATCGCACAGAAGGTTCAGACATTCCGGAAAACTATGGCGTTCGGCCTTCTTTTCGTAGCTCTCCAGTTTCAGTTCCGCCAAAAGTGCATTTCTGGCGAAGGTTTCGTCCAGCGGGTGCAGCAGGCCGCAGTCCTTCGCATAATCGAGCAGCGAATCGATTGCTGCCCACACGGTTTCAATCTTCATAGCCATGCGGATGCTCCTTGTGCCAGTTCCAGGCAGAACCGATAATCGTCTCAATATCGTCATACTTCGGCTTCCAGCCAAGCACGGTCTTTGCCTTTTCCGAGGACGCGACGAGCTGCGCCGGGTCGCCCGCGCGGCGCTCCGCCATTTCGCACTTAATTGGCTTGCCGACGACCTTCTCCGCGGTGTCGATGATCTCCTTGACGGTGAAGCCGACGCCGTTGCCGAGGTTGAACACGTTGTTCTCGCCGCCGTTCATCAGGTATTCCGCCGCCAGAATGTGCGCAGAGGCCAGATCGGTGACGTGGATGTAGTCGCGCACACACGTGCCGTCACGGGTAGGATAGTCGTCGCCAAAAATGCTCACATGGTCGCGCTGGCCGTTCGGGACCTGCAGGACGATGGGGATGAGGTGCGTCTCGGGGTTATGCGCCTCGCCGATCTTGCCGGACATATGCGCACCGCAGGCGTTGAAGTAGCGCAGCGCGACAAAATGAATCCCGTGCGCGACGGACGCCCAATAGAACATCCGCTCCATCGCCAGCTTCGTGTCGCCGTAGCAGTTCGTGGGATGCGTCGGGTCGGTTTCCAGAATCGGCACTCGCTCCGGCTCGCCGTAGGTCGCGGCAGTCGAGGAAAAGACAATGTATTTCACGCCATGCTCGATCATGCTCTGGAGCATCGTGCGCGTGCCGCCGAGGTTGTTGTCGTAATACTTGAGCGGATTGACCATGCTCTCGCCGACCTGCGAGTTCGCCGCGAAATGGATGACCGCGTCGATCTTTTCACTGGAAAAGACGTGGTCGCAGAATTCCTTGTTCCGGATATCGCCCTGATAGAACCGGGCCTTCGGATGCACGGCTGCCCGGAAGCCGGTCTCCAGATTGTCCGCCACGACCACGTCGTAGCCATTGTCAATGAGTTCATACACGGTGTGGCTGCCGATGTAACCAGCGCCGCCTAAAACCAGAATCGTTTTCATAAGAAACCTCCTTTGAAAAGGCGGGAGATGACTGCATCTCCCGCCTTGCGCTTATTTCAGGGTAATACTTTTTCTTTCGGCCGATTCAAACATTCTCAGCAGAATGGCCGCAGCTTCGCTGCGCTTGATGGTGCTGTCCGCGTGGAACGTGCCCTTCACGTCGGAACCCGTCAGGATGCCCGCACGATAGAACTCGTAGATCTCAGCCGCGAACTTGTCGGTCGCCTTCACGTCGGGGATCGCGTTGTCCGCCACGGTGTTGATCGCCTTATAGGCTTCCTCCGCGCCGTGGAAGATGTGGACGAATTCGCCGCGGGTGACCGGTGCGTTCATCTGCGCCTTGGTGTAATTTGCGTAGTCCTTCTCGATGATGCCATTCGCGATCGCATAGTTGACATAATTGTCATACCAGTTCGCGCCGCTGTTTTTCAGGCTGACCTCGCCAGTGCGGTCGAGCTGATGCAGCGCCGCGGCCAGCTTGATGGTCTGCGCGACCGTCAGCGTTGCGTTCGGCTTGAACTCATTGGCCGTCACACCGTCGATCAGGTCGTTCTCCCATGCAGCCTTGACGCTCGAATAGTACCAGCTGTCAGACGGAACGTCCGCGAACGGGAACTTGCTCACGTTGCTGCCAGCGTTCGGGTTGAACGGGTTCTTCGCCGGTTCGCTCGGAGTGACCGGAATGACCGGCGTCGGGGGAGCGATCTGCGTCAGACCATTGGCCGCATTGTTCAGCGCTGCCAGCGCGTTGGCAACCTGTTCTGCCGTCGCATTGTCATCTGCCAGGACACTCTCTGCATAGGTCAGCGCATTCTGGAAGTTTGCCCAGCTTTCCGGCGTGTAACCGACATTCGGCGTAATCACCAGTTCGTTGTAGCGATTGCGCAGAGCAGTCTTGTCGACCGTCGGCTGCGGCTGGCCAAGCTCCGGGATCTCCACGGTCTTGGTCGCACCGCATACAGTGCAGGTGAATTTCTCTTCGCCCTTTTCGGTTTTGGTCGCGGGCTTGGTGACAGTGCCTTCGTCCCATACGTGCTCGGCATAGCCGTCTTTGTCCGCATTGTTGGTCACTGTGCAGCCCTCTGCGGTGCAGTCGTGCCAATGATGCGTTTCATTATGCGTCCATTCCGAAGACCAGCTGTGCTCGTGTGAAGAAGAAGCTTCTGTGAAGCGGAACCAATCGACGTTTGCAACAAAGGCCTTGCCGGTGTTGTTTTCAAAGTAGAGATAGACGTCGTGCATGCCCTTGGTGACCTCAGACAGCGGACCGTTGATCTCCTTATAGGTGCTCCAGTCGCTTCCGGTCGCCTGGCAAGTCAATGTCGCGATCTCCTTGCCGTCCAGGCTGCCAAGACGGACATGAATCTGGCCGCCGCCGGCATCTTTCTGCTGCGCAGAGTAGAAGAACGTTACTTCCTCCGCACCGTTCCCGGAGAAATAGACATTGGAATATTTGACCCAAGTGCCGCTTTCAACGCCGCCAATGTTCTTGCCGTCATTGACAATTCTGCTGTGATGTGCATCTGTTTCAAACTTTGTAAATTCCTCAGCTTCGATGTTCTCGTACGCATTACGGAACTTCTCCTGCGCAAGCTTGATGTTCAGGTCAAGCTCATCGTTTGCGCGTTTGAAATCTCCGGTCGTCGCATTCGGATCATTCAAAGCCGTCTGCGCATTCCGGATCGCCTGATCGAGTTGCTCCTTGTATGCAGCATCCTCTGCCAATCCGTCATAAACCTGCTGTGCTCCTTCGATTTTAGCCGCCAGATCCTGGTAGGACTGAATATCGTTGGATGCCTGCTCGAGCTGCGATTTTGCATCTTTCAGCGCATACATCGTGGAATTGTAGTCCTTCGTCACGTTCTCCGCGTTGAAAATGGCGCTCCTCACAGAATTTTGAACCGCGGACGGCATGTTTGATGTGTCAACATTCTTGATCGCATCAAGCTTTGTCCAAAGATCCTTCATCCCTTCGATCTCGCTCGTGGCGTTTATCAGCTTACGGCAGGCCTCCTCGATCTCGGCGTCCGTCTTGTCTTCCTTATCCGCAACCGTTTGTGCCTCGCCAATGGCTGCGCTCATCAACGTCACAAGCGGTGCGTAGCCGCCATCGCTGAGAGCCTTCTTTGCTTTTATCGCTTCTGCAATCATTCCGTCGAGCGCCTCGGCATTCAGCGCGGGCATTTCGGTGCTCATCAGCTCCAGCTCGCCCAACTGAATCTCGCTGTCGCTCTCAATATCCAGACGCACATAACGATATTGCACATAATCCGCGGCATTCGTCTTGAACGGCTTCGTATAGAGGCTCCATTCAAATGTCACATTTTCACGCTTGTCCGCTTCCGTCCAGTTCACGCCGTCATTGGAAAGATAAAGCGTGAAGTTCTTCGGCGCGCTATCCTTGCCGCCGCTCGCAGAGGTCAGTGTATAGAGGCTGACAGCCTGCGGCTTTGCAAATGTGTAATAAAGCGAAATGATCCCATCCGTAGGCTTCAACGTTGCACTGGTCTTAGAATTGTTATCGAGCAGATTTTTGAGGTTCTTACCATCAGCACTATAAATGGAATCACCGGAACTCAGCGTGGTCGGAACTTCTTCTGCAACCACAGCCGCACTGTTTGTGCGGTCCCGCAGCGGATCGGGGATCTCGTCGCCTTTCGTCAAAGAATCGGGAACATCATTCTCACCCGTACCCCATTTGCCGGGAGTCGCCTGCATGTCAAAATGGAGCACAACATCTTCATTCTTGAGCCGGTCGGTCAGATCCGTCTGCTTGATGGACGTCTTGCTGTAGGCTTCACCATTGATGGTAAGACCGCCAACATAAATATTTGTGCTGCTGTTATTCGGCGCCTCGATGATCAGATCATGGCCGTTTTCATAATGGAGGGTAATCTTCTTGAACAGTGGCGAGCCGAAGACCAGTTCACCGCTGCCCATATTCAGCGGATAGAAGCCCATGGCACTGAAGATAAACCACGCAGACATTTCACCGTTATCCTCATCACCGATGTATCCCTGGCCGATGCGGCTGCCAACATAGCACTGCCGCAGTACCTGCCGAACTTTCTCCTGCGTACGGTCAGGCCGACCGGCATAGAGATACATATATGGAATATGATGGGAAGGCTGGTTGCTGTGGCCATATTCGCCCATCTTGACTTCCTGCGCTTCCCTGCGCTCATGGATGCCCTGTCTTGCGCCTACAGTGTCCGTTTCCAATGTCGTCTCAAACAACTGATCCAGCTTTTTAGCCAGTGCATCACGGCCGCCGTAGAGGTTTGCCAGGCCCTGACCATCCTGCGGTACACTGCACGCCATATTCAGAGCCGTAGTTTCCGTGTAATCATCATGGAACGCAAACGGATCCACTTTGGATCTGGTCCAGGAGCCATCCGCATTCTTGGCCGCAAGCCATTTGTTTTCAACTCCGTCTCCGTCGCGGAAGAGGTTGACATAGTTTGTGGCACGGCTCTTATAATAGGTATATGCATCCATGTCGCTTAATTCTTTCGCCATGTTTGCAATACCGGCATCATTGATGTAGCCTTCAATGGACCATGAGAATTTCTGGCTGCCACCCGGCGTATAGCCAAGAAACAGGCCCTTATCAATGCCGTCACGACCGCCGGAGGCCCCCTTGAAATCCGACATGGAGGCATTCTTCAGGGCAGACTGATATGCAAGTTGCCACTGCTTCTCTGTCAGCGTTGCGCCGCGCAGCATGGCATCGGCAAAGATAACATCCGAGCTTGTACCAACCATGGAGTTCGTGCCGGCCGGAGCAATCCAGCGCGGCATCCAGCCGCTGTCCTCGAAGTGATGAATCAAGCCCAGCAGCAACTCATTGTTCTGCTCCGGTGTGAACAGCGAATACGCTGCCCATGTCGTACGATAGGTATCCCAGAACCCGTTGTTATAATAAAGCTTGCCGTCCTTCACCGTCTTGGTATACGGGCTCATGTACTGCCAGCCGCCTTCGCCGCCTTCGCCGGTTTTTTCACCCATATTATTGGGGTAGAGATACAGACGATAGAGGCAGGAATAGAACGTGATCCGCTGTTCTTCCGACGCACCTTCAATTTCAAACTGGCTCAGCTTGTCATTCCACAGCTTCTTTGCGGCAGCCTTGACAGCGTCAAACTCTCCGCTCAACTCCTGTTCAAGGTTTTTCTTTGCCTGCTCAGCACTGATAAAGGAAGTTGCCGCGCGCATCACGACCGTCTGCTGACCTTGTCCAAAGACTGCGCGGGTGCCATTGACTGTGAACGCCTGATCAAAGGTGCCGTAAATGTACATCTTCGGCATCTGGTTGCTGTCCGCATTTTTGTAACCGCTGAAGGACTGCGTAGCTGTATCAAATGCGAGGTCGGACACATCGCTGATATTGATGTACGGCGTCTGTGCGTTTTCCGGATAAGTGATGCGCGTGATCATGCCGTGATCGGTAGGAGACAGTTCCGTCCGGACACCGCTTGCAGGATTCGACGCGCTCTGATTAAACTGTACGCTGAAATAGTAGGGCTTTGCCGTTACATTTTCCTGATCATAGATGGCGCGGCCATTTGCGGAGGTATTCACGCCGGGCATGAATCTCCACACAGACCGGTCTCCGACCCAGATCGACGGCTCATGGCTGCAGCGGAAACCTCTGATATAACCGGCATTATAGTCGAACATAGTATTGCCGGTGTCGTTTTCCGGTGCCCAGAAGTTGAAACCATGCGGCACTGCGACCATAGGCCCAGTGAGGCCTCTGGAGAAAAATGCACCGCCAAAGTTGTTTGTTCCGCGAAGAATGTAGGCATAGTCTACAAGAGACTCCTTGCTATAGTTCAGGGGGGCGACATTTTCAATCCGAATCGAATTCAGTGTTCCCTTGAAATCGCCGCCATCCGCTTTCAAGTCCGCGCTGTTTGCGTAGCCGATGTCGATTTCTTCGATCGTCCTGCCCTTCAGCGCGCCCAACTGGATCAGGATCTGGTTTTCCTGCGCATACAGCATGGCCTTGCCTTCGCCCTGGCTGTTCGGATCGGCGCGAACGCCATTCTCATCTTCCAGCTCTGTAGAACTCAGATAGGTTCCATCCGTGAATTTCAGATCCACTGCAAGATGCATGGAATAGAAATCGTAGTCATACTTATTGTTCGGCAGCGGCTGCTGCGGCGTAATATTATAAACCAGCCGCGTATTCTCCGTCACCGGAATGTTCAGACCTGTGTACAGGACGTTGTACACCTGCGCGCTTTGATTGCCTTCATGATGACCACTGATGACCAGCTTGTCGTTTTCCAGCGTTGTCGTCATAGATGCATGTTGCGTGCGCGCTGCGTCCGTAGTTCCAGCAAAGCTGCCGTCCACAAGGCTCTTTGTTAAGCCGAAGCCGCTGAACTGGATCGTTCCCGGATTAGAGTTGAACTTCGTGATCTTCAGCTTGTAATGCTGATAGCCGGAACCTTCCGGAAGCTGGAAAACACGCATCTCATAGTTTTTCCATCCGGTCTGGTCGCTCTGCTTATCCAAAAGCGTCCACTCACCAGCCTGATCGTTCGTGCCATAAAGCTCCCAACTGTTCAGGGTGCGGCCAGGGTTTCCCTCGTCATCATTTGCACCGCTGATATAATAGTTGGAAGCCGTTGTCGGCGCATTATAATGGAATGTGAACTCTAGAGGTACCTTAACGCCGCCGGTTGCACAAAGCTTCGTGCTTGTACTTCCGTCGATCAGTGCGCTGACGTCCTCGGCAGAGTTGCCATATTTGAGCGTGGCATTCACCTCGACAGGAACATCCGCAAAATTTGAGAATTCTTCCTGCGTTTTGAATTGTGTCGAAAACAAGACCTTGTCTTCTTCGCCTGAAGCGGCTTTCTCCGCCGCCAAAACAGTGATCCCAGAGAAAAGGCTCAGCATCATCGCCATGCATAACAAGCAGCTGATCCATCTGGACGCTGTTTTATTTCGTTTCATGTGCAAATCCTCCCAAAAACGAAGATATGAGTTGAGCATAAACATGTTGCAGAAAATACGGCAAGTAAAATCCTTGCCGTATTTTCTGACTTTCCGTTGGCAATTGGTGCTTACTTCGTCACAACTGTAACACCGGTGTCGGTGACAGCGCCGTCAGCCGTGCCGCCCTGCAGCGCAGCAACCGCAGCCTTGACACCTTCGTAGCCCATCACGTCGGGGTTCTGAACCATCGTCGCATACAGGCAGCCTTCGTTGATCAGTTCCAGAACGTTGTCGGAGCTGTCGAAGCCAACGCCGACCACATCCGCGCCGCTCTCCTTGATCGCGTTGCCAACGCCGACCGTGGAGCCTTCGTTGCAGCCGAACACGCCAACACAGCCGTCAGCGATGAAAGCGGAGGCTGCGTCCTTCGAACGAGCCGCGTCGCCGTCGCAGTACTGGGATTCCTGAAGCTCGAACTTGGTGCCCTCGAAGGCGGAGCGGAAGCCGTCGTCACGGGCCACGGTGGAAGCCGTCGCAGCATTGACGCTGACAACGCCGATCTTGCCTTCCGTGATGCCCTTCGCAGCCAGCTGGTCGATCATGGTCTGGCCGGCAGTCTTACCGGCTGCGGTGTTGTCGGTGCTGAACGTCGCAACAGACGGCGTAAAGTTTGCCGGGGAATCGACGTAGACGATCTGCACGCCAGCCGCCGAGGCCTCCTTCAGCGCATCGTTGACCGCCTCGGGGCCGTTGGCCGCCAGAAGGATCGCGTTCGCGCCGTTGGCAACGGCGTTGTTGATCATCTCGATCTGCTTCGCATCGTCCTTCACGTCGGGCGCAGTCCACTGATACTCCACGTTTCCGAGCTCTTCTGCCGCCTTCTTGCAGCCGGCGTCGATGTTGGTCCAATACTGGTCCATCTGGTCCATCGTGATCAGGAAGATCTTGTAGCTTTCGCTGCTCGCCGTATCTGCGGTGTCCTCCGCGGTGTTATCCGCGGTCTCGCCGGCCGTGCTGGTCGTTTCGCCGCTTGTCTTCGTCTCGTCTGCCGACGCTGCCTTCTGTGCACACGCCGCCATCGCCGCGATCATCGCGATCGCCAGCAAAATCGCTAATACTTTTTTCACTTTCTGTTCCTCCATTGTTTTTTTCATGAAAACGACAGACCGCCTTTCAGCCGTTTGCTCGGTTTCACTGTTAAAACTTTATCATTTTCCGCCCGATGCAAACAGGACAATTCTTCCGGCAAAGTGGGCAATCCTTCCTGAATTTTTGATGTCTTCGTAAAACTGCAACAATTTTACTTGCAAAATTTATGAAAAACAGCCAATGCTCACTGAGCATTGGCTGCCTTGAAAAAAGGAAAACATATTGTTCAGGTCGTTGCTTTACACGATACAAATCACATCGTACCAGAAGACATCCGGCCTGTCAGCCGTTCCCTTACTGAGTCAACAGGTGTCCATTTTTATAAATCAGCGTTCTTTCGGCCAACGGGAACGCGTCATAGATACCGACGATCAGAACGACCACCGCGATCTTTTTGTCAAGAAGGAGCTGTACCTGCCGCTCGATATGCTGCTGCAGCAGCACGTCATTCCCCCAAAATGGCTGCTCAAAAAATACCACACGAGGCTGCTGGAGCAGCACCCGCCGAAAGATCAGCGCATACTTCTCCTGTGCGTTCAGATCACGGATGTCTTTATCAAAAACCGCGCCAAGCTCCGGCGTCAGCTCGCGCCGCAGGCTGCGGTAAATGCTCCGCCGGCGAAGCCAACTGTCGATCTGCCGAGGCAGGCAAAACGTGAGATTCCGCAAATAGCTCATATCCTGAAACAGCATCATTTGTGAAGGATTTTCTGCAATATAGGCGACCCGCTGATCCCGCGCCATCGGCCGGTGGATCGGCTGTCCATCGATCAGAACTTTTCCGCCGAGCAGTGCGCTCTGTCCCGTAGCCAGTCGCCGCATTCCATCCAACAGCCGCCGGTCTTCCGTATGGATCGCGAGACATTCTCCGCTGTATACCGCAAGATCCACCTGTTTCAGCAGTGCCGTACTGACGTTGCTCAGGTTGAGACATATGCTCCCTCTTGACATGGCACTTCTCGGGGGAGACGGTGTTGTGCCGGTAAACTGCTGCAGCAGCGCATGAATGTCTTCGCTGCCTCCGGATACCATTTCCTGAACCTTTACAACGCTCCCGTTATACATCACCGCTATGCGATCGCAAAGCCCGCAAAGTTCTTCGTAGCTGTTTGAGATGTAGATAAAGGCCATCCCACGAGATGCAAAATGGCGGATCGCATAGTGCAGCCGTCCGATATCTGTTCCCGCCAGAAAATGACTGATATTCCACAACAGGACAAGCCTCGCTCCGGATTCCCAGGCCTTGAGCAGTTCCACCATGCACCGTTCGAAGAGGCTCAGCTCCTCCACTTGCCGGTTGCACGGAATGTCTACGCCGACCGCCTGTTCGAGCTCCTGAAGCCGCCCGCGGAAGCTTTGCGTATGGAGCAGCCAGCGCCGCTCTACGCCGCTCAGCACAAAGACATTGTCCCCAACTGTCAGCCCATTGACCAGATGACTCTTCTGCTCAATGACGACAATCTCGTTCGGTGTAGTCCTGCTGTAGATATGGCTGTTGACCAGCCGTTCGCAGTAATAGACCCGCCCGAAGTGTACCGGTGTATTCGATTGCAGCAGCGACACCAACGATGATACACCATGCGCATTGAGCGCCATCAACCCCATGATCTCTCCGCTGAATATCTGCAGATTGAAACGCTCGAGCTGCATGATCCCGGACATCTGCATGCTCACATTGTCGAGCCGTAAAATCTCTGTTTTCATGCTCTGCCCTCGTGCTTGGCCGGAAGCGTTACCGTGACATCTGTTCCGAGTCCGGGCGTGCTGGTAATGCCATACTGCTCCCCAAACAAAAGACGGATACGGTTGTTCACATTCAGCAGCGCAATACCGGTGCCTCGCCCGCTGTCAATATAATCATAGGCTGTTCGGCACAGCTCTTCCTGAAGCTGGTGCAGTGTTTCCGGCTCCATCCCGACTCCGTTGTCGGAGATCCGTACGATCAGCCGTTTTTCCGTCAGTGTCAGCCGAACCGAGACTACACCGATCCCTATCTTTCGTTCCAGTCCATGAATAATTGCATTCTCCACAAGCGGCTGCATCGTCAGCTTTGGGATCTGACAATTCTGGATCCCCGGCTCCGGATCGTCGATCTCCAGGCGAAGCCGATCTCCGAACCGAAACTGCTGGATCGCAAAATATGTCTCAATATTCTCCAGTTCTTCGGTTACGCTAACAAGATTTTCAACCTTGCTGATGGTATACCGGAAAAACTTTGCCAAGTATTCTGTCATATCCGCCACGACATTGAGACCGCCCGCAACCGCCTCACTGCGGATCCCCTCCAGCGTATTATAGAGGAAATGTGGATTAATCTGGTTCTGCAGAGCAAGATACTGCGCCTGACGTTTGCTGACGCTCAGGAGCTTGCCGGTGTCCAACAGCGCCACGGCCTTTTTCAGCGCCATCTCGGTTCCCTTACTGAAATAACATTCCATGTGACATATGTCTGCGATGGTATAACCTGCGGCATAGAGCTGCATGACCTGTTCGTTTTTTTGAATGATCCGCAGACAGCGACGCAGAAAAACCCCACCCAGAACGCCAAGCAGTACAAACAGCGCCAGCACCGCCAGCCAGATACCGTGAGCGCCATGGCTCAGCAGCAAACAGCTGAACGCAAACAGCACCGTCAGAACGAACATCGCCAGTATGATACGCAGCAGATTATCCAGAATGTATTGCTTTTTCTTCTCCTGCATTTTGCTTGCCGCCTTTCATCGTACTGGCCCGCCCGACGTACCATAAAGCTTTTTGAACTCTCCCGGCCGGAGTGCGGCCACGCGCTTGAATACACGGTTGAATGTCCGGATATCCTGATATCCGACCTGATAACACACCTCGGAGATCGACAGATTGGTGCTGCGCAGCAGCTCCTTTGCGCGGTTGATGCGCAGCATGGTCAAATAGTCCTGAAATCCCATTCCTGTTTCCTGCTTGAACTGGGAGCTGAAATAATTCGGACTGAATCCCGCAATGCTCGCAACCTGTTCCAGCGAGATATTATCCATATATTGCTTTTCCATGAATTGCTTCGCCATCAGGAACGGATGGGTCTCATCTCCTGCACGGCGCTGTATCGTTTCATCGAGCAGACGCAGCGCCAGTGCATATAGCCGTTGAAATAGTTCTTCAGGTGTCCCGCTCAGGGTGCAAAGCATCTGATATTCATTCTTCTCCTGTTCATAGTTTTCAGCGACACCCCAATTTTCAAGCAGCTTATCACCTGCGAGCGACACCGCTTTATACAGCTCCTGACCCGTGATGCCAGGCGCCTCAAGTACGGTTTTCCGCAGCTCTTCCACCGCAGCGAGTACCGCTTCCTGGCTGAACTGTTCCAATGCGATCCGATATTTCCGCAAAAAAACGCCCGTACAATCCGGCAGACTTAGTCCTGAGAATGGAAAATGCCGCGTAAGAAGTGATTTTGAACCATAAATCAGGCGTTCGTGGATCATCGAACGTGCAGACAGGATCTGTTCGCCCAGGTTATACGGATTTTCTGTCTCTGCAGAAAGTGCCATCGAGAAGCTGATATGCGGATAGATATTCGGATTCATTCGCAGCTCCTGCAGGCATTGCGTCATCTGTTCTTTGATCTGCGCCCCCATGCCGGAAACATAGTTGCAGCACCCCCATCCGACGCTGTCCTCAAACCATAATTCACACTCCATGCAGCGCCGCCGCAGCGGTTGAAGCACCTGTTCGCGAACCTGAAGCGATACTGCCTGCACCGTTTCATACGTCACGTTTTCGGGATCATAATCCATCTTGACCAGGAACCCGCGAAATCCCCCCTGCTTGAACGCAAACCGGTATTCGCGATTAATCTGATCCATAGTCATCGACAGGCTCTTCTGGTTCTTGACATCCATCAAATAACAGGCCCTGACCTTCAACTGATCGTTAAAGAAGGAGCGCCGCATCCGGTCCGTTGCCGCCTGCTCACGTCGGCGCGCTTCAATTTCATGCCGGATCCGGGTGACGGTTGCCAATAATTCTTCCTTATCGATGGGTTTGAGTAAATAATCACTTACACCGTATTGAATCGCCAATCTGGTATATTCAAAGTTTGTGTAGCCGCTGATAATAATAAAAGAGACACTGCGGTAGATTTCCCGCAGCTGTTCAACCAGCTCCAATCCCGTGCATCCGGGCATCCGGATATCCGTAATGACCAAATCCGGCACCGTTTCCCGTGCCAGTTCCC
>ERZ772875.2382-NODE-2382-length-13909-cov-5.931211_pt1 | contig 13909 bp, 10 predicted proteins | sample MGYA00580585_ERZ772875 | MGnify/ENA primary metagenome ERZ772875 (study PRJEB29015, sample SAMEA2737736) | human gut metagenome | biome: human gut; feature: human-associated habitat; material: faeces | place: China | collected 2012 ... | reverse complement strand
GACATTCGTGTCCAACACAAAATTCTTCTTTGCTCCCATGGCCTTTCGATTTAATGATTATTGCTTCTAATATAAGAACAATTCTGACACGTTGATAGTTCAGGCCTGCTAAAATTAGTTACACACACCAATAATTTCGTCATATTGACCAATTCAAAGAAAATATGTATCTTTACGAGGATTAAAAAACACAGGAGGATAACATCATGTTCACAAATTTCAATTTCCAGCAAATACTTAGCGCCTTTATCGTATTATTCGCTGTTATCGATATAATCGGAGCTATTCCCATCATCATAGACCTAAAGGATAAAGGCAAGGATGTCAATGCGTTGAAGGCAACCCTAATCTCTTTTCTATTGTTATTAGGGTTCTTCTACGCCGGGGATATATTGCTCAGGCTTTTCCATGTGGACATCGAGTCGTTTGCCGTGGCCGGCGCTTTTGTGATCTTCCTCCTATCTTTAGAGATGATTCTCGACATAGAGATTTTCAAGAATCAAGGGCCAATCAAGGAGGCTACGTTGGTGCCGCTGGTATTCCCGTTGCTAGCCGGAGCGGGATCGTTCACCACTTTATTATCGCTCCGTGCGGAATATGCCAGCGTGAATATTATCGTGGCGTTAATATTGAATATGCTATGGGTATATTTCGTGGTTCGTATGACACGGAAGGTGGAAAGGGTTTTAGGAAAAGGCGGTATTTACTTGATCCGTAAATTCTTCGGTATCATTTTATTGGCGATATCCGTAAAATTATTCATGAGCAATATCACCCTGCTAATGGAACAGATAGAAGCGAGTACGAAAGCAATATAGGATTTCCTTTAAAAGAGCATCCAGTTTCATCCTATTGAAACAAAGAGTTCATTAGGATGAAACTACAAGGCATCTATTATTTTCCGAAACGAGATGTGTCTATCGAATCATGTTCCTTCTCCTTGTAACCACCAAACTTCCAGGCAAAAGATAATTTCAGACATCTCTCATCATTCAATTTCCTCATCCGGCTCCATTGATTGCCTTGGTTTATCTTGATGGTACGTGGAATGCTGCTGGCGAAAATATCGTCTCCTTTAAGTGTCAAGCTGGCACGGTCATTCAAGAAAGTCCATTTTAATCCAGCAGATATCTCATACATGGAACCCAAGTCGTATATACCTTGGATAGCACCGGGAGTCACGTATTGGCCGTCTATCGTCATTTTTAAATTCGGTTTATCACATAAGTTAAATGTGTTACTCATATGCGCTAATCCTAGATAAGCCTCACGGTTATATGAGATGCCGTGGAAGTTATCATTCTTTTCTTGCATCCTCCAACCTCGCAGTGTGATGCGGCTATTCCAAAAACGACCCACATTAAAAGGAATGATCACCGCCAATCCCGTTTCCAGACTATAATCCATATTCTCGAAACGAAAAACGGTCTTCAGTTCCGTATCGCTTTGATAAGGAAGTTGGGCGAAATAATCCGGCGTGTATTCACAGAACGCTACCAGCATATACTTTTGGCGGAAGATATAGACCATCTGCCCCTCATACGTGCGATAAGGTTTCAACAAGGGATTTCCCGCCACCTCCGAGTAAGAGTTTAGAGGCGTTACTTGCGGGGAGACTTGCCAATAACCGGGGTAGGTCTTATCGCTACTTATATCGAACTGTAAAATATGGCGGGGAGAAAACGTATAGCTCAGGGATACGGTAGGAAACAACGCCCCCTCATTCCATAGGTTCATATTTTCCCGGCTAGAGGTGTAGTCAGACTTAAAATACTCCCCTTTCAGCCCAACCGTAGCAGAGAAACGCTCTCCGAAGCTTTTCGATACCTCTGCGAAAATATCAGCGATGTATTCCTTTTGTGTATTATCCTCCAACGCTTCCTCGTCCATCTCATAGCCAGCACCTTGCTCATATAAATACTCCGAATAGTTTTTCGACGAGGCGTAACCTCCATGCACGCCGTAATTCAATCCCCACCCGGAAGCGAAACTATGTGTCTTATTTAGGAATACGGACCAGCGGGATACATCCTGTCTCGTATTATTTATCATATCAGTCCGGGAACCATTCGTATTCGTATCATGGTAATCAAGTACCGAGGGCGAATGATAACGAGTAAAATCCGCTCCTGCCGATATCCCGGCATGTCCGTCATACTGTAAACGTATATTATGGATAGCGGAGTGCCCGTCGTCACGGACCAAGCTCGTACTCTCACTTTTATTTTCCGGCTTCGACAGATCCAGATATGAGGTAAAGGCATCACGGTCCGATAAGACTTTATCTCCCTTCAGATAATATGCCAAAGAGAGTTTATCCTCATTCGCGAACGTATAATCCATTCCCAGACGAACCGTTCCTCTATTTACATGGACAAGGGCCCGATTATGTTGGCTTATTTCCGTCATACCACTATTTAATGTATGGCGGGCCAACATATCCTCCCCCATCACATCCCGTCTCTTATTACCATTCAACAGGAAATCTAAGCTAAAGCCCTTATTCGTATAAAGTAAATTCACATGCGCATCTCCCCCCGCATGGCGATATTGGGTGTAATCCACACCCGTTTCACCTTGCCAAGAAGGAGTCTCGGACTCATTCTTACTTAATACGACATTGAGTAACGCCCCCTTGACATTATATTTAGCTGGAGCGTTATACATCACCTCAGCCTTTTCGACCCTTGAGGCTGGCATAGTTTTCAGTAACTGGATTAATTGATCTGCCGACATTGTCGTCAACTGCCCATTCAAGATTATATTCAAACGACTGGCCCCTACCAGTTCCAGATTATCATTCCGCTCGATAAGCCCCGGTAAGTCCTTGATGATCTCAAAAGCGTTCGTGGCAGTCTTATCCTTCATCAGTTGAGGGACATCATACGTCAGCTTGCCTCCCTCCAGTTTCACTTGCGGGCGTTCTCCCTTTACGGTAATCTCGGCCAACTGATAATCTTTCTCCTCCAGCACCACCGTACCTACGTTGGCGGTAGTTATCTCTTTCTCTACCATATTATATAAGATGTGTTGGAAAATAAGTCGATACGACTGGTCTAGCGGATGATTCAATCGAAAATCCCCAAGCGTATCGGTAACCACGGCATCCACATATACAGAGTCAAGGGTCTGTAAAATCACCGCCACTCCATCTATCGGTTGTTCCTTGCCATCCATCACTTTTCCGGAAATACCTTGTGCCATAATCTCACCGAGACTCATCAGCAAGCATAAAATCATGTAGTAAATAGTACGTTTCATATCGGTTTGTTTTTATCATTTTTCGTTCATACAAAAGAAACGTATTCTTAAAAGAAACTATGTTACCACTCACTTACGAAGTCTTACCTTGTCTTATCAGGAATGTTATTTAGTCTTATCGCCAATTATCAAACCCAACAAAGAGGAACAAGATAATCTGGAAAACACCTTCAGAAAAGTAGTATGAATGGTATCCTTTGTGCTAAATCTCACCTAAGGGAATTGCAGGAAAAAGGTTTCGAGGCCGCCGTACTCTTTGATGCGAAAACGTAAACTGAACATTAAGAGGTTCTAACTGTTGATATATCAATCAAATATTTGAAGATAACCTATTAAAAGTTGAAAATCATGTGTACAAGAGTAGTTTATTCGGGAACAAACGGGATGGTAGCGACTGGTCGCACGATGGACTGGAAGACCGATATGCATAGTAACCTATGGGTGTTTCCTAGGGGGATGGAGAGAAACGGGGAGACAGGAAAGGATTCTTTAAAGTGGAAATCCAAATACGGCAGCATCATCACCTCCGCTTTCGAGATAGCCAGTACGGACGGAATGAACGAGAAAGGTTTGGTAGCTAATTTGCTCTGGTTACCCGAAGCCCAATATCCGGCCAGAGATAAGAATAAGCCGGGCCTTGCCATAACGATATGGGTACAATATATGTTGGATAATTTCGCTACGGTGGAAGAAGCGGTCTCTTTTATCAACGAAGATACGTTTCAAGTAGTATCGGATAAGATGCCGGACGGTTCCCGCTTGGCGACCTTACATTTATCGATTTCCGACGCAACCGGTGATTGCGCTATCTTCGAATACATAGGAGGTAAACTGACCGTTTATCACAGTAAGGAATACAAGGTGATGACTAACTCCCCTACTTATAATAAACAGTTGGCTCTTTGTGAATATTGGAAATCGATCGGAGGGCTGAGTTTCCTTCCGGGTACCAACCGTGCATCCGACCGTTTTGCCAGAGCTAGTTTTTATATAGATGCCGTACTTAAGACGGACGATGAGAAGATAGCTATCGCCTGTGTATTCAGCGTGATCCGTAACGCCTCTGTCCCTTATGGCATATCGACTCCCGAGAGTCCGGAGATATCCACCACGCAATGGAGAACGGTATCCGAAAGCAAGAACCTGATTTATTTCTTTGAGTCGAGCCTGACCCCGAACACTTTCTGGGTACGACTGAGAGACATGGACTTATCGGAGGGTGCGCCGGTACTTAAACTATCCATCGCCAACGGTGAGACCTATCATGGCAACACTTCAAAAGACTTTAAGCCGGCGCAACCATTCAAGTTTATGGGTGTAAAGGATCTTATTTAGTCTTGGCTAACTATTTTTTGGGATAATATGTTCCATATTTCCTTTTACAACATTTGAGTTTCAATTAATATTTATATTTGACGTCAAAAATCTTACAATATGGATAAACAGTTCCTCTGCCTTGATTCACCTACAGACTTTATGGTTGGTAAATACATATCCGCCGATGAACTCAAGGAGTTTATAAATATTCCTTGTAAGATAAAAGCCGGGGTCTTTATCCTTTGCATGGAAGGGCAAATACGCTCAACTATCAATATGTCAGAATTGACCACCTCGAAACTCAATGTTGTAACGCTATTGCCCAATAGTCGCATACAAATACATGAGATATCCCCCGACATCTTGATCTATTTCATAGCGTTCTCTTTCGATTTTATGTGTTACGCAAATTTTATCAAGAGCACGATGGGTTATCTACTTATGATTTACAGGTATCCGATTATAAAAATATCCCAAAACAGGGCCAACCTGATCACGAACTTCTACGAGCTTCTCTATCAATATGCCGTATATCCCGATATCTTGAACAATAAAGAGATGATAAAGGCCATTTTTATGATGTGTAGTCAAGGTATCGCAGAAATATACAGTAAAAATTACCCATTAGAGAAACAGGAACTTACACGTCCGTTACAAATCTATCAAGAGTTCCTAAATATGGTATTAAGATACTATACAAAAGAGCATAACGTATCGTTTTATGCCGAGAAGTTGGGCCTCACGTTCTCCTATTTCTCGACATCCATCAAAAAAGCGATCGGCGAGACTCCCCAAGAGATCCTCACGCAAACAATAATCATAGACGCTAAGACACAGTTAAAAGGGACTAACCAAGAAATCAAAAACATAGCGATGGACCTCGGCTTTAATAATCTATCGTTCTTTAATAAGTTCTTCCGTCGAAATGTAGGCATGACTCCACAAGAATACAGGGGTAAATCGTATACCTATTCTTGTTACCAGAAAACATCCGACTAGCCGAAAGCAAAAACGGAACATATTATCAAAAAGAAGAATTTCAAGGGTACCTTTTATAATTTTTACTTTTGTAGAATAATATAAAAAGACATACGATGGAAGGGCGAGAGACGGATCTAGAATACAACTTATTGATGGGGCTTACGGGAGCTAGCGTCAGCAAACATTTATTGGATGAGCATTTCACACTTTTATGGGCAAATGACTTCTATTACGATATGATAGGTTACCCCAAAGAAGAATATGAAGCTCTTTTCCACAATAAACCCGATTTGTATTTTAAAGGTTATGATGAAGCTTGGAATATATTATCCAAGAATGTTTACGAGACGATAGCTAATAAAGCCAGCGGTTACGAAACCGTTATCCAGATGCCAACGAGAAAAGGGAAAAGATGGACTAAAATCACCTCAACGTTTACCGACCAACTACAAGACGGCATCCCTATCTCCTATACGGTAATGACCGATGTAGAGGACGTAATGCGAAGGCGGATCGAGCAAACGATCACTTATGATAATATCCCCGGCTTCATATCCAAGCATAAGGTACATAAAGACGGCAGTTTTACATTGCTGGAGGCAAATGATAAATATATGGACTTCTCTGGTATCGATAAAAATTCTTTTTTATCTTTCAGTCCTTTCTCCCGTTTAGATGAAACAAGCCGTAATACGATGAACGCACATATCCCCTGTATGCTAAAAGGGGAACCTGTACATTTCGTTATCCAGTCGAAAGACAAAAACGGCAACGGCGCTTGGCTACAGTTGAACGGGGAATGTATCGGCTGGGAAGGTGACGAGCCTATCTATCTTATCGTTTACATCAATATCACCGACATTACCGAACAGAGGGAGTTGCAAAAGAAACTGGAGAAACAGTCAAAGCAACTTAAAGAAGCACTAAAGTCGGCGGAACAAGCCAACCAAGCCAAATCTGATTTTCTCGCCCGCATGAGCCACGATATCCGTACACCCATGAACGCCATCATGGGAATGGCGACTATAGCCAAAGCCCATGTAGATGAACGTGAAAGAATATTAGATTGTATGGAAAAAATCAATGGAGCCTCTAAATTATTATTGAGTCTGATTAATGAGGTTCTCGATATGTCCAAGATCGAAAGTGGCAGGTTAATTCTTTCGGAGGATGAGTTCAATGTGGGTGAGCTCTTGCAAGACTTGGTCGTTATGATGCAACCGGAGATCAAAAACAAACAACAAACTTTAAATATACACGTCAAGAACCTTAGGCATGAGAATGTAAAAGGCGATACGCAGCGTATCAAACAGGTATTGATGAATATCCTCTCGAACGCAATTAAGTATACGCCGGAGAATGGGCGAATCACGATAGAAATCTACGAGAAGGACCCTCATAACGGCATCGGAAATTATCAATTCGTGTTTGAGGATAACGGAAGAGGTATGAAACCGGAGTTTCTGGATAAGATTTTCGAGCCTTTCGAGCGTGCGAGCGATGATGAGATCAAGAGGATACAAGGCACTGGCCTCGGGATGTCGATCAGCCATAAGATCATTCAGATGATGGGAGGAGATATCAAGGTGGAGAGTGAATATGGCAAAGGTTCCCGCTTCACCATCGACATGCCATTGGTTTGTCGGGATCAGAAGCCCGATGATAAGATAGAGGTAGAAGGTTTAGAGGTTCTTGTGGTAGATGATGATAAGATCGCTTGTCTAAACACGTCTAGCTGTTTGCGAGAGATCGGGATAAACAGTGAATGCGTATATTCAGGTAGCGAAGCTATAGAAAAAGTACGACAGCATCATTTAGCGGAGAAAGAGTATTTCGCCGTGATCATTGACTTGAAGATGCCTCAAATGAACGGCATTGAAACAACCCGGCAAATCAGACGTTTCGTGGGAGCGGACGTACCGATCATCATTCTCTCCGCATACGATCTTGAGGAATATGAGGCAGAGGCTAAGGAGGTTAAGGCCAATGGATTCATCACCAAGCCTCTCTATAAGTCCAAGCTACTCCAAGTATTGAGATCTTTCCTTGACGAAGGAGACCAGCCGGAATCGATCCGCCCATTCAAGTTATCAAACGTCGATTATTCCGGCAAGCGCATCTTGCTGGTGGAGGATAACGAGTTAAATCGTGAGATCGCCGTAGAGATCATCGGCAGCACCGGTATCACTATCGATACGGCGATAAATGGGCTCGACGCCGTACATAAAGTCGCCCAATCGGAAGAAGGATTTTACCAGATAATACTGATGGATATCCAGATGCCTATCATGGACGGTTATGAGGCGACCCGGCAGATTCGTTCCCTCCAACGAAGGGATATCGCACATATGCCAATTATAGCCATGACCGCCAACGCTTTTTCCGAAGACGTGACAAACGCTATCAAAGCGGGCATGAATTATCATTTGGCTAAACCGATTGATATTGGGGCGTTGATGGGCATCCTTAGTAAATATTTACAAGCGCCCGCATAAAGTTTATCTTGCGTATTAAAAGTTCATGTAATAAAATTGTCTATTTTTAGCGATCAATTCGATTATAAGCATAAAGAGACTTCATGAACATCAGACTTCGTTTTAAGTTAATCGCTTTGTTGATCGTCCTATCGCTGGCCGGGCTTTTGGTTTTCCAAGGATACTGGCTGAAAGGTTTATATGATACATTATATAAACAGATGGAGATCAATATAGAGGAAGCGATGAAGATCGCCGACTATAAGGAGTTGTTCCTGCGCATCCGATCTATCAAAAAAGAACAGGGAGCGCTGGGACCTCAAACCCAAGATGTGTACTTCAGCTCAGAGCTAGATCCGTCTAATAAGCAGAAGATGGACGCAAAAGCTTCGATCCATCCGCAGAAAGAAGATCCTGACCTTAACCGGGAAGATATCTTCAAGACGGCAAATCCCGACTCACACATGAAACTACATATCGATTACGGGGATGAGGAGGACTTTAGCTCGATAGACTCTACCCTAACGGATTACCTATATGTAATCGGCGAGGTGGAGGACATGGTGCAGCAAGCGATGCACGCGAATATAGATTCTATAAAACCAATTGATTTCAAGACCTACAACAAATTATTAACCTCGGAGCTGGAGGCAAGAAACATCGTAACGGAACATGAGCTGGTAACGATTTATAAACCAAACAACGGGGACGAGAAGGGTTGGATGCATCTGGACAAGCCGGAACGATTCACTACGTGGAAAAACCCCGTGCATTTCGATTACCCGCTCCATAACGAGAGCACGTTACAATATCGCCTGTTCCTCAAATCGCCGGCCAGCGTGATACTCACCCAGATGAAAGGCATCCTGATCTCCTCCTTCCTATTACTTTTGCTGATCATTTGCGCTTTCATATACTTACTCCGCACCATCTTAAAGCAAAAGACCGTGGAAGAATTGAAGACCGATTTCACCAACAATATGACGCATGAGCTGAAAACCCCGATCAGCGTCAGCTATGCCGCCGTAGACGCATTATTGAACTTTAGCGATCCCGTCAACGAGAAACAGAAGAAATACCTGACGATCGTTAAAGACCAACTTATCCATCTTACCGGATTGGTGGAACAAATCTTGACACTCGCCGTAGAGAACCGCAGTACCTTCCGCTTGCGCCCCGAAACCATCTCATTAAACGAGTTGGTGAACTCCCTCATCGAGCAATACAAACTGAAAGCGAGCAAACCCGTGGAGTTTACTTGCTCCATCCCCGAGGATATAGAATTGGTGGCCGATCGTACCCACCTATATAATATGTTGAGCAACCTTATCGATAACGCGATCAAATACGCCGACAAGGAACCTTGCCGCATCGAAGCGACAGCCCGGCAAGACAATCACGAAACGACAATCTCCATAACCGATAACGGCCCGGGTATCAGCGAAGCCAACCAGCGGCAGATATTCGACAAGTTCTTCCGGGTTCCCAGCGGGAATATCCACAACGTGAAAGGTTATGGCCTAGGATTATATTACGTAAAAGACATGATGGGTAAACATGGAGGAACAGCCCGTGTGGAAAGCGTCCCCGGCAAAGGCTCCACCTTTACCCTGCATTTTAAATAATAATCCGAAAATAAAGTATCAAATATGGAAAAGATAAAAGTACTACTAGTAGAAGACGAGCCTACATTGGCCATGATCATCAAGGATACGCTGGATGGGAACGAGTTCGATATCACCCTAGCTGCGAATGGCGAGGAGGGCCTCTCCCGTTACGCGGAGATCAAGCCGGATATTATCGTAGCGGATATCATGATGCCTAAGATGGATGGTTTCACGATGGTCAAGTTGATCCGTAAGACGGATACGCATACCCCTGTCCTATTCCTATCGGCCCGTTCCGCGGCCAACGACGTGGTAGAGGGCTTCGAGCTGGGCGGCAACGATTACTTGAAAAAGCCTTTCGGCATGGCGGAATTGATCGTGCGCATCAAGGCGTTACTGCATAAGGTGTCCGTCCAAAGACCGGAAGCCACCTCTTTCCGTATCGGGCTTTATACGTTCGATTCCATCACGCAGACATTGGTCTACCGGGGAGAGAAACAACTCCTCAGCAACCGGGAATCCGAGATATTGAAGCGCCTTTGCGACAATAAGGACCAAGTATTACCGATGAAAGGGATCTTGATAGACCTTTGGGGGGATGATTCTTTCTTCAACGCACGCAGCCTGCATGTCTTTATCACCAAGCTACGTCATAAGTTATCGAAAGACGAGTCTATCAAGATTTTGAATATCCGGGGAATCGGATATAAACTGATCATTGATTGAATTGCTTCAATGCCTGTGCCATCTGGTCCGGGCATGAAGTTCCCCTTCCATGACAATCGATGCCAGACAAACGACCGATAGCGTCTTCGATGCGCATACCTTTCAATAAGGCGCACATGCCTTGCCCGTTACCGTGGCAACCTCCTACAATCTGCACATTCTCGATCACGCCATCCTTCGCGTCGATCACCATCAACTTAGAACAAACACCTCCTTGAGGCGTATAGGTTATACGTCGTGTTTCCATTTTCTTTTTCTCTCCTTTTTATAAACGAGTCGCAAAGGTATAAATAAAATTAACTACATTTGTAGCATCTAATTTACAAAAACATGACATACGAGGAAACGCTACACTATCTATATACCAGCATCCCGGTCTTCCAACACAGCGGAGCTTCCGCTTACAAACCCGGTCTTGGTACAAGTATCGCCCTAGATGATTATCTGGGAAATCCGCATAAAGCCTATAAGACCATCCATGTAGCCGGGACAAACGGCAAAGGCTCGGTCAGCCATCTATTGGCGGCCATTCTCCGGCAATCCGGTTTCAAGGTCGGGCTTTATACCTCTCCCCACTTAGTGGACTTCCGGGAACGCATCCGGGTGAACGGGAAAAAGATCTCCCAAGATTACGTGGTTGATTTCGTCGAGCGTCATCGTTCTTTCTTCGAGCCTCTCCATCCTTCTTTCTTCGAGTTAACGTCCAGCATGGCTTTTGAGTATTTCCGCGACCAGCAGGTAGATTACGCGGTTATCGAGGTCGGGCTTGGCGGTCGTTTGGACAGTACGAACATTATCACTCCGATCTTGAGTATTATCACGAATATCAGTCTGGATCATACGCAATTCTTGGGAGATACGGAGGAGAAGATAGCGGCGGAGAAAGCCGGCATTATCAAGAAAGGCGTACCGGCACTTCTTGGGGAAGCCGAGAAACAATCGGTTTACGACGTTTTCAAAAACAAGGCGGAAGAAGTTGGCGCACCTTTCTACTACGCCCAACGAATGGACATGGTAAAAGACGAGTGCAGGCTGACGGTCGGTGGCAAATGGTTCTTCCCTTCCGTTGAATATGGAGAAATCCAAGGAGAACTTGGCGGTGAGGTGCAGGTAAGAAATACTGTCACCGTATTATCCGCCATCCATATATTACGAACGGAATTGGGTGTAGATATCATCCCGGAAGCGGTACACGAGGGTTTCGCCCACGTAACGAAACTGACGGGATTGATGGGACGTTGGCAAACCTTGCGATCCAAACCGACCGTCATTTGCGACACGGGGCATAATGTAGGAGGCTGGGAGCATCTAGCGGAGCATCTGAAAGTCTTGCGTCAATATTGCGGGCAAATCTATATGATCGTCGGCATGGTAAACGACAAGGATATCGATGGCGTATTATCCTTGATGCCGCAAGACGCTTTTTATTTCTTCACGCAAGCCTCCGTGGAGAGAGCGATGCCCGTAGAGGATTTCGCCGTGAAAGCCATGCGTCACGGACTGTCCGGTACCCTTTGCGATACGGTGCAAGACGCTGTCGAGAAAGCGTTAAGAAGGGCTCGTGAGAACGACCTGATCTTTATCGGAGGCAGTACGTTTATCGTAGCGGACGCTCTCCCCTTGTTCATGAAAGAAGACGAATACAAATAATATAACTCTATAAAACAAATATCATGATAGAAAAAATTCATCAGAAACTAAGCGACTCGAAAGTCGCACGCTGGAGTGTACTCGCTTTGGCGGCATTCACGATGCTTTGCGGATACTTCCTTACGGATGTAATGGCTCCGCTTAAACCGATGTTGGAAGAACAGCTAAGCTGGACGAGTACGGAATATGGTTGGTTCACCAGCGCTTACGGCTGGTTCAACGTATTTCTTTTCATGTTGATTATTGGTGGTATCGTTCTGGATAAGATGGGTGTCCGTTTCACGGGTGTCGCTTCCTGTATCTTGATGATTATCGGTTGTTCCATTAAATATTACGCCATCTCGGATGCGTTTACGATGGAAGGAGAGCTTTTCGGATGGAAAGCGCAAGTGATGGTGGCCGCCCTCGGATACGCGATCTTCGGTGTCGGCGTGGAGACCGCCGGTATCACGGTATCTAAGATTATCGTACGGTGGTTCAAGGGAAAAGAGATGGCGTTGGCTATGGGCTTGGAGATGGCTACGGCTCGTTTGGGTACGGCCTTGGCTTTATCTATCACGGTTCCCGCCGCCAAGTACTTCGGTAGCATCTCCGCTCCTATCTTGCTTTGTCTTTGTATGTTGTGTATCGGTTTGATCGCCTTCCTCGTATTTTGCGTGATGGATCGCAAGCTGGACGCTTCGATGGACGCTATCGAGCAAGCCGAGGAGGAAGAGCCTTTCCGTTTGAAAGATATCTTATTGATCGTTACTAATAAGGGTTTCTGGTTGATCGCTCTGCTTTGCGTATTATTCTATTCGGCCGTATTCCCCTTCTTGAAATACGCTACGGACTTGATGGTCAATAAATATAACGTAGATCCGGAGTTGGCGGGAAACATTCCGGCTATCTTACCTTTCGGCACGATTCTTCTGACTCCGTTCTTCGGTAACTTATACGACCGCAAGGGTAAAGGGGCGACGATCATGATCTTTGGCGCCTTGATGTTGATCGGCGTGCATTTATTATTCACGCTTCCGATCTTGAATCAGTGGTGGTTCGCCACGATCGTGATGATCGTATTGGGTATCGCTTTCTCCTTGGTCCCATCGGCGATGTGGCCATCTGTTCCGAAGATTATCCCGGAGAAGCAATTAGGCACGGCTTATGCCTTGATTTTCTGGGTACAGAATATCGGTCTGAGTATGGTTCCCTTATTAATCGGCTGGATATTGGATACGTATTGCAAGATCGACAATGGTACGGGCAAACCGGCTTACGACTATACGATACCGATGGCAGTCTTCACCTGCTTCGGTGTACTCGCCCTCTTCATCGCCTTGATGTTGAAACGTGAGGACCGGATCAAAGGCTACGGCCTTGAATTGCCGAACATCCAAAAGGACGCCGATAAAGCCGAGGCCGAGATAATCGCTAAAGAGATGATCGCGGAGCCTTAATAAAGCTCATAACCCTAAATAAATGGAAGGCGCTGTAAACCAAGTTTACAGCGTCTTTCTTTTTGATGACTGAAAACCATCGTCATTGGAACACACAAAAAGTTCGTTTGAAAAAGAGAAGTAGCGAAACAACTACAATATGCCTTATTCATAAAATCTTTTTTAGCGGTAATATTAATAAAAAACACCCTTGATTTTCGGAACGGCATATTGAAATGTGGCATTTATCCGTGGTCCAGCCATCCAAAAGGAAATCATATGTATAGGTCTTAACGCAGTGGCTCATATATTTCATTAGATCCTTATTATCAGTTAAGAATAGATATACAGCTTCACAAATATCGTTTTGATTAAAAAACAATCGTTTTTTTGTAATCGGTTGGTAGATAAGACTTAAAGAGTAGAAAGTTCGGTAGCCGGTAGCGATTTGGTAGCTGTGCGGGTTTCGCTGCAT
>ERZ772875.2367-NODE-2367-length-14007-cov-4.421015_pt1 | contig 14007 bp, 8 predicted proteins | sample MGYA00580585_ERZ772875 | MGnify/ENA primary metagenome ERZ772875 (study PRJEB29015, sample SAMEA2737736) | human gut metagenome | biome: human gut; feature: human-associated habitat; material: faeces | place: China | collected 2012 ... | reverse complement strand
ACGCCTGTCTCAACATTCATGGCAAGGCCGGTTTTCTCGTCGTAGTTTGACAAATCCATCAGAATTGCCGAGCCGTCCGGCAGCAGCGCCAGCGCTCCCGCGTCATCCAGCGCGCGAAACTGCGGCTCGTAGCACGCGACGCTGAACTGCCCGAGCTTCCGAAGAAGCGTCCGGCTGACCTCGCCTTTTTGCAGGCGTTCACAAAGCGGCGCACCAGCTCCGATGGGCAGGTAGATCGTTCGGGTCGGCGCTTCGATCAGGTGAAAGCGTCCGGCAATCTGCGCAAACGGCAGCATGCAGCCGTCAATGCCATGCTCCGTCGCCTTCAGAATTCCTTTCTTGTCGAGCGCTTCGGTTCCCTTGAGCTGGAGAAGCTCTGTAAAGTACGTATGGATAGCCTCCGGCGAGGACAGATCGGTATGCTTTCTGGCCGCGTACTGCAGCGCGCTGAGATTTTTAAGAAGCATGACCGGCAGATTCTTGCCGTCTAGTGAAAAGCGGTATACGAGGCTCTCATCTGCACGCCGCTTTCCTTCCCGGTTGCAGCGCCCGGCGGTTTGCAGAAGCGAATCGAGTCCGCAGTCTTCTCGATAGGCGACCGGAAAATCCACGTCCACGCCCGCTTCAATCAAAGAGGTAGATACCACGCGGCACGCAAGGCCCCTTGCCAGACGCTCGCGAATTTCTGAAATTTGCCGTTTGCGGTCGTGCGCGCAAAGAAGCGTGGTCAGGCAATAACGCCCCTCCTCTGGCAGCGCGTCATAGAGCTCCTGCGCCGTGCTCCGGCGATTGACGACGCAGAGCATCTGCGCATGCCGGCGCAGGTGACCGCACAGCTCGTCCGGCCTGATGCACCCGAGATCGGCCAGCGTCGTCCGGCGCAGCGCGGTGTACAGCGCCTGGGTATGCGGACAGATCTCCCGTATGGCAAGCGCGGGTGAGAGCTCCTTCAGAAGCGGCGCAACCGCAGGCTGCGTTGCCGTACAAAGGACGGCGGTCGTATGGTAAAACTGTACCAGCTGCGCGATCGCGGAAAGACACGGCAGCAGATAATCGTTCGGGATGGTCTGCGCCTCGTCGAAGATCACAACACTGCCTGCGATGTTATGCAGCTTCCGGCAGCGGCTGGGGCGGTTGGAATAGAGCGACTCAAAAAACTGCACTGCCGTTGTGACGATGACCGGCGCGTCCCAGTTTTCGCTCGCCAAAAGTTTCCGGTACTGCGCGCCGGTCATCTCCTCGGGCTCTGCCAGCTGATATTCCGTGCCGGCATAGTGCGCCAGCACGTTTTCTGCTCCGAGAAGGTCTGAAAAGACAGACACGGTCTGGTCGATGATGGAGGTATAGGGGATGACATAGATCACGCGGCCCATCTTCTGCGCCGCGGCCTGCTCGAGCGCGAAGGCCAGAGAGGAAAACGTCTTTCCGCCGCCGGTCGGTACGGTCAAGGTATAAAGCCCCTGCGGAAGCGTTTGTCCGCCGTCAATGCACGCGCGCAGCACGGAATTGCGCTGTCTGCCGATCGTACTTTCCCGCTTGCATGCAAGATATGTTGCCGCGCGGCTGCGCACCTTGTCCAGCAGCTCCGAAATGGCGGCAGACCCTCCGCGCGGCGCCGGGGCTCCCTCCATAAAATTCTGTGTATCCTGAAAATCCGCGTCAACCAGGCAGGAAAACAGCATCCGGGTGTAAAACGCGTTTTGTATCCAATCAGAGGTCAGCCACGGGGCAGGCGCAGGACTTGGCAGCGACGGCAATGCCGATTGGTCAAAGCTTACCGGCCGCTGCATCCTGCCAAAGAGCGAGGCTTCGTCCGGTCCGTCGGCTTTCGGATTGCCCACATCCGGGATTCCGCCATGGTGTCCGGCAATGGCGAGCGCGGCGGGAAGGTTCCGGCGGGAAAAGGCCAGCTTCGCGCCCGCTGTCGAATGGTCTACGATCGCGCCGCCATGCAGCCGCGCCTGAAATTCGGGTGTGCATTTTCCAATGTCATGCAGCAGACCCGCAAGCTCCGCATCTGCTTCTGCGCCAAAGACTGCAGCAAACCGCTTCGCCAGCGCGGCGGTTCCACGCAAATGCTCTGCAGCGGTCTGCTCTCTGCCATCTTCGGCAATATGCGCAAGATAGTTCATTTGAACCTCCAAAAATTTGTTGGATTCACCAGCATTATACTGTAAATTCCCGGATATTGCAACTGCCATCGCCGCATTCCTCGAAAAAAGTTGTCTTCCACCGCGCGTGGGACGCGCCTTGCTGGATGATCGACGGCAAAAAAACACAGCTACCGGCTTTTGCCGGTGGCTGTGTTTTGCAGTTACGATTCGCGGACGTTGAAGTCCTTGGTGGTGACGAGCTTATGGTTGAAGTAGATTTCAAGCGTGTAGGTTCCGGCCTTCTGCGGCATGCTCGAGAGCGTACCGACGAAGAGATTTTTCTCCCACATCGTGCTCCACTGCCGCTGCGACTCCTCGAAGCTTACAAGCTTGCCCGTATCGTCTCGGACAACGAGCATGACGGCGATATCCTCCTCCGCCTTTGTGTCGAGCGTCACGAGCGTCTGCAGCGCAAAGGCCATCTGCTCGTTGATGGTGTAATAGTTGTTGCGCGTGGTGGAAATGTTCGTGCTGTTGACAGTTTCCACATTCGCGGGCTTCAGGAAGAAGCCAAGATATGTGCCCGCCATGCCGTGGTCGGTGTACTTGTCCGTGACGGCGGGGGAGTGATACGTCGTTTTCGTCTCACCCTCGAGCTTTTCGCCGCTCTTGAGCGCAACGGTGAACGTGTAATCCGCGTCGGGTACGAGATTGGAAAGCGGAATGCGGACGGGTGCTTCCTCAGTCTCGGGAAGTGTGACGGGCGTATCGATTCCCGCAATCTTTGCCTCGAGCGTCCAGCCGGGCTCTGCCGGGTCGACCTCGCACGTCCAGTCAAGGACCAAATCTTCGCCGTCGACGTTCGCTGTGAACGAGGAGAGCTTCGTGATGTTCGGCGTGATCGTGGTCGAGACGCTTTGCAGCATCGTGGGCGTGGAGATGATGACCTCATACGTTTCGCCCGGGGTGAGACCTTCGAAGGTGACAGATGGAGTCGAGACGATCTGCGTGTCGGAATAATCGTCGGCGCCTGTGATCGTGACAGTCCAGCTCTCCGGCGCGTCGCCCTCAATGTTCCACGAGAGGATCGCAGACGAGCTCGAAATTGCAACCGACAGCGGCGGGACGATGCTGACGGTCGGAACCGTCGAGAACGTGGCCTGTGTCTGGCCGATGAGCTTCGTGTTTTCGGGCTCCTGCAGCGTGAAGGTGTATTCGGTGCCGGACTGAAGGCCCGCAATGACAGTGCTGTGGCCGGAGAAGGTCGTCGTCTGGGGCTCTAAGCCCTCCGCCGTATAGCTGACTGTCCAGCTGCCGGGGTCGGGACCGTCCAGGATGATGAGGTTCAGCTCGGCCTGTGTCACGGAGACGGCGGTCGCGGTGAAGCTCAGAATTTCCGTCTGCGCCAGCGTTGTCGCCATGATCGAGTAGTTGCCGGTCAGCTTTTCGCCGTTGGCAGGCTCGATGGTCACAGTGTACTGCGTGCCGGGCACGAGGCCGGAGAACGTGAGGCCGGTCTTTGCCTGGAAGCTCTGGTGGAACTTGTTCCCGTAGGTGTCGGAGCAGACAACCTGGAACGAGCCGTCCTTTTCGGCGGAATCGACCTGTACGGTCAGATGATCCGTGCCCGCATCAAGAAGGGTGATGTCGTCAATGTGGATGTTGCTGGGCGCGATGATGAAGAAGTAGACCGCCGCACCGATGCCCGCGATCAGAAGCAGGCAGCAAAGCGCAATGGGGAGCCAGCGGCTCTTCTTTCTGCGCTTTTTGGAGGGAGAGCCCGAATCGTCCAGCGGCGCATCATCCTCCTCGTCCGGCTCCAAAGAGCCTGCGATGCCGTAGCCATCGGGGTCCTTGAGCGCTTCTTTGTGGACAGAGTCGATGAGGTCGTTGAGCATCTGCGTATCCGGCGAGAAGTTCTCCTTGAAATCCTCCGGCATGGCCTCGGTGTCCGCGAACTGAACGGGTTCGACCTCTTCTTCCTGCGTGAGGTCGACCGGCTCGTGCTCGCCCGCGATGGGGGGAACGATGAGCGTATCGTCGAGCTGGTTGCGCTTCATGTACTCGACCAGCGCGTCCTTGAGCTCCTGCGGCGTCTGGTACCGGTCTTCGGGCTTGAAGGCGCAGGCCTTGAGGATGATCTCGGAAATCTCGTAGTCCGCGTACATCGGGACGGGGAGCGCCTCGCCCGTGACCCTGCGGCGGTCGGCGGCCTTTGCAGACGTGTTTTCGTCCTCAAAGGGCGCGTGGTTGCCGTTGAAGATCCGGTAGAGAATGAGGCCCACGGAATAGATATCCGTCGTCGGCTCGATCGTGCCGAGCAGACTGAACAGCTCCGGTGCAGAGTAGGAGCTGAGCATGCTCTCGGGCATGGTGCAGTATTTGAGATCGTCGATTTTCGCGATGCCGAGGTCGCCGAGCAGGAAATGACCCTGCGCGTTTAAGTAGATGTTGGACGGCTTTACGTCGCGGTGGATAAGCCCCGCGTTCCGAAGATCGATGAGCGCGCTGCAAAGGTCCATGGCTAAGTTTACCGCGCAGAGCTTTGTCATGGCGTTGTCCGCTAAATAGTCGACGAGCGTCTTTCGATGCTCGGCCAGCAGATACATATCGTAGCCCACACCGTCTTCCTTGGGTGCGATCTGATAGCTGCGGAAGCAGTCAAGGTTCGGACTGGCGGAGAGCGCCTCGAGCGTGGTAAGCTCGGACTGATAATCCGAGACGACCTGCTCATAATATTTCTGCGCGTCCTCGGTCGTGGCGGCGGCGCCGGTGAACATCAGCGCGTCGACCTGCTTCTGCGACTCCGGTACGGAGATGTGCTTGAGGATGTAGGTCTGACCGCTCTTGGTGCTTTTGACAATATATACTGCGGCTGCGCCGCGGACACTCAGACACTCGACCACCTCCATATTGGACAGCAGCGGCGAAATGAGTTTGAGTTCGGCCAAATGGTTCGCCTCCTTTTCATACGTCCTATTATTTTAAGCGATATTCGATAAAAATGCAATACAAGATATTGTACATTGGGGTTGGAATTTGTCGAAAGGTGTGGTATGATACGCGATAGGTATCAGAAAATCACAGTATCGTCTGTGACAAGCCCCGCGCGCACGGTGCTTTTTCCTGCGCGCAGCGTAACGGAGGATTTGCATGAAATTAAGAAAATGCGAATTCTGCGGCACGGAGTTTGACGCCGCGCTCGGCCAGTGTCCGCTTTGCGGAAAAGCCGTGCAGCCCGGCGCAGCCGAGCCGCAGCCCGTCATGCCCGCGGCCTATAAGCCGGCAGGCGGACACGGCGGAAAATTCAGCAAAAAGAAGGGCGGCCGCTTTGCGCAGAGCCCGAAAAAACAGAAGGAAGAAGCCCCGCTCGCGGAAAACCCGTACAAAATCCCGAGGTGGATGATGGTCACGATCTGCGTGATTTTGGGACTTGCCGTTTTGATGGGCGCGGCGTTCGCGTTCTATCAGCTCAGCTGGTTCCCGAAATTTTTGAGCCCGTCCGAGCCTGTGAGCATGCAGGAGCAGGAAGCAGAGGTTCAGCCGGAGCAGCCTGCGCAGGAAGAGCCCGCGCCCGCCGCACCCACCGAGCGGCAGTATATGAACGAAGAGGACTATAAGCCCGAAGAGGCGGAGGAGGAGCCGGAAGCGGTCATTGCGTGCGAGGGATTGACGCTCGCGACAAGCTCCATTACCTTTGACGAGCCCGAGCGATTCTACAATATTACGGTGCAGAAGCTTCCTGAGACGTGCAACGAGGATGTGACGTTTTCCTCGAGCGACGAGACGATCGCAACGGTCAACCAGCAGGGGAAGGTCGTTGCGGTAAACGGCGGCACGGCGGTCATCACCGCGACCTGCGGCAGCCAGACGGCAACGTGCCTTGTAACCTGCGACTTTATTGCGGAGGAAGAGCAGACCTCGAGCGAAGAAGAGCTTGCACCCGCGCTCAACTCGACGGATATGACGCTGTTCTATCCCGGCGAGCAGGCGCCGCTGATCGTCAATAATCTTCCCGACGGCGCGCAGGTGACGTTTACGAGCGAAAACGCATCCGTTGCGACAGTATCCTCCAGCGGCACCATCACCGCCGTTGGCAGCGGCACGACGACCGTGCGCGCGGAATTCAGCGGCACGAGGCTTGAATGTATCGTCCGCTGCAAGCTCGACTCCAGCGCGGAATCCGGCGCGGAAGCGGACGCGGAGGGCTGCACGATCAGCCATTCGGACGTGACGATGGCGTTCCTCGGCGAATACTTCAAGATTTCTCTGAAGGACGCGGATGGAAACCGCATCAAGGGCCTCTCGTGGAGCTCCGGCAATACCGGTGTGTGCACAGTCGACGCCGACGGTGTGGTAACCGCGACCGGCAAGGGCACGACGACAGTCTCCACCACCTATGGCGGTAAGAGCTTCGAGTGCATCATCCGCTGCAACCTCAAATAACAGACAAATTCCCGGACGCAGGCGTTTTCCTGCGACCGGGAATTTTTGTTCAGGCCTCTGATTTTTTGCTCCTGCGGAACAGAAGCGTGATGCACCAGAGCCCGGCCAGACCGACCACCGCGTAGACGATGCGGCTGACACTCGCGGTCTGACCGCCGAAAATCCACGCGACCAGGTCGAACCGCGCAAAGCCGACCAGACCCCAGTTGACTGCGCCGACAATGGCCAGAATCAATGCCAAGGTATCCATGTTACTTCCTCCTTTTTATGAACACGTCCATAGTATGCACGAAGCGGCAGGCTCCTATTCTGCAAATCACACAGAAAGTGCAGAAATTGAGATTGCTTTTTTGGCGAAATCCTGTATAATAAATATAGCCTGTAAAATTTTTAGGCGCTATGACAATTTTTGAGTTTCCCGTCCGGATTGTCTCCGCAGGAAACGGTCTTTCCTGACAGGAGGTACGGATATGAACATGGTTTGTCTGGATCTGGAGGGCGTGCTGGTGCCTGAGATCTGGATTGCGCTTTCCGAAGAAAGCGGCATTCCGGAGCTGCGGAGAACCACGCGCGACGAGCCCGATTACGATAAGCTCATGCGCTGGCGGCTCGGCATTCTCAAGGAGCACGGGCTGAAGCTCTCGGATGTGCAGAACGTCATTGCGAAGATCGACCCGCTGCCGGGCGCGAAGGAATTCTTAGACAGTCTGCGCGAGGTGACGCAGGTTGTCATTTTGAGCGATACGTTTGAAGAATTTGCAAAGCCGCTCATGAAAAAGCTCGGCTGGCCGACAATTCTCTGCAATAACCTTGTCATCAGCGAAGACGGTTTTATCAGCGATTTCAAGATGCGCTGCAAGGACACAAAGCTTACGACCGTCCGTGCGTTTCAGTCCATCGGCTACGATACAATCGCGAGCGGCGACAGCTACAATGACCTTGACATGATTCTCGCCGGCAAGGCGGGCTTCCTCTTCCGCTCGACGGAGAAAATCAAGAACGATTACCCGCAGCTTCCGGCGTTTGAAACGTATGACGAGCTTCTTTCGGCCATCCGCGCCGCGCTTTGATTTTGTCGCAACGTCCTTTTGTTTCCGCGAAAAAACTTATGAAAATGAAAGGTGAAAAAATACTATGAACGCATTCTTACCCGCAAACATTCTGCTGCCGAAGACCGACCATATGGAAAAGTGGGCCGTCATCGCCTGCGACCAGTTCACGTCCGACCAGGCGTACTGGGACCGCGTGAGAAAGAACGCCGAGGGCGCCGTCTCCACGATCAACCTCATTCTCCCCGAAGCCGAGCTCGGCACCGAGAAGGAAGCCGCGCACACCGCCGAGATCAACGCCACCATGAAGAAGTACATGGAAGACGGCGTGTTTACCGAGTATCCCAACAGCTTCATCTATGTCGAAAGAACACTCGAGAACGGTTCCATCCGCGAAGGCTTAGTGGGTATGGTCGACCTTGACACGTATGACTATAACCCCGGCGCAACCTCTGCCATCCGCGCGACCGAGCGCACGGTTCCCGAGCGCATTCCGCCCCGTCAGAGAGTCCGCCGCGACGCTCCCATTGAGCTGCCGCATGTTCTGATGCTCTGCGACGACCACGACAAGAAGCTCATCGAGCCGATCGGCGCGAAGAAGGACAGCCTGAAAAAAGTTTATGACTTCGACCTCATGGAAGGCGGCGGCCACATCACCGGCTGGCTCGTCGAAGGAAAAGACGTTGACGACTTCAACAAGGCGCTCACCGAGTATTCCGCGACCGTCGGCGAAAAGTACACCGGCCTCAAGGGCACCCCGATGGTCTTCGCTGTCGGCGACGGCAACCACTCGCTCGCTACTGCGAAATCCTGCTATGAAGAGCTCAAGAAGAACAACCCCGGCGTGGACCTTTCGAACCATCCGGCCAGATACGCGCTCGTTGAGCTCGAGAACATCCACGACCCGGCGCAGGCGTTCGAGCCCATCCACCGCGTGATCTTCAAGACCGAACCCAAGAAGCTGCTTGCCGCTCTGGAAGAGGCATGCGCAGGCACCGAAGGCTTCCCCGTGAAGTGGTACGCAGGCGACGAGTCCGGAACGATCGTTCTCGATAAGAACAAGGGCGAGCTGGCGGTCGGCATCCTCCAGCACTTCCTGGATGAGTACCTCAAGAACAACGCGGGTGAGATCGACTACATCCATGACGACGACGCGCTCATCGGCTTTGCCAAGCAGGATAACGCCATCGGCTTCCTGCTGCCCGCCATGGAAAAGAGCCAGCTGTTTAGAGGCGTGATCGCCGACGGCGTGCTTCCCAGAAAGACCTTCTCCATGGGTCACAGCCGTGAAAAGAGATATTATCTGGAAGGCAGAAAGATCAAGTAATGGTTACGATTTCAGAAGGCGCGTTTGCCAAGGTCAATCTGACGCTGGACGTGCTTGACAAGCGTGAGGACGGCTATCACAACATCAAGTCCGTCATGCAGACGATTTCTCTGCACGACGACGTAACGGTCGACATCGGAACAAATGCGCCATGGCAGGTGCACTGCTACCGTGAGGTGCTCGATGAGACCGCCCGCGAGAACCCGATTACGACGCTTGTGACAGAAGGCTATCCGCAGAACGAGGAAAACCTCGTCTGGAAGGCGGCAAAGGCCTATTACGAGGCGACGAAGCTGCCCGAAGAAGGTCTGGAGATCTTCATCAGCAAGCGCATTCCGATGCAGGCAGGTCTCGGCGGCGGAAGCGCGGACGCAGCGGCGGTTCTGCGCGTGCTCAATAAGCACTATGGGCATCCGCTTTCCATGCCGGCGCTCTGCGAGCTGGGAAGCACCATCGGAAGCGATGTGCCGTTCTGCGTGATGCAGGGGACGGTGCTTGTCGAGGGCGTGGGCAATAAGCTTACAAAGATTCCCAATGTACCGGAGATGTATTTTGCCGTCTGTAAGCCGGAGTTTTCGGTCTCCACGCCGGAGCTTTACCGGAAGCTCGACGAGACGTTCATCGAAAAGCGGCCGGACCACAAGGCGATGATCTCGAATCTTCAAAAGGGCGAGCTTCTCGGCATTGGCGGCAGCCTGTGCAACGTTTTTGAGCCGATCGTCCTCAAAGAGCATTTTGACATCAACTACATCCGCTCGATGATGATCACCTACGGCGCATACGGCGCGCAGATGACGGGCTCGGGCTCGGCGGTGTTCGGAATTTACGACTCGTTCGAGTACGCGACCGTTGCGTGCACGATGCTGAAAGACAAGTACACGCAGGTTTTCCTTGCTAAAAACGTATAAAATTTGAAACATCCGTCTAAGCTTTGGGTATCTCGAGGCTTAGGCGGTGTTTTTTATGAAGAAACGATACATAACGGCGGCAACTTCCATGCTGGCTGCAATCGCCATGTGCCTGTGTGCAGTTTCACAGGCCCGGCAGCAGCAGCTCGCGCAAAAGCTCATCCGGCTCCATGTGGTGGCGAACTCGGATACGGCAGAAGATCAGCGTGTGAAGCTTTTGGTGCGGGATGCGGTCCTGCGGGCGACGGCCGACGTATTGGAGGAAGAAACCGACCCGGAAGCGGCGCTTCAAAATGGGCTTCCCGCCATCGAGCAGGCAGCGAATGAAACGCTCAGCAGGCTTGGAAGCGGGGACATGGCGAAGGTCAGCCTCCGGCGGGAGCTTTTCCCGACGCGCGATTACGAGACCTTCCGCCTTCCTGCCGGTGTCTACCGGACGCTTCGGGTGACGATCGGAACAGGCGAGGGGCACAACTGGTGGTGCGTGGTTTTTCCGGCGCTGTGCCTGCCCGCGAACGCGGAGGATTTTGAAGCGGTCTGCGAGGCGGCGGGCTTTACGGAGGGGGAAATTTCTGTTCTGACAGAGGAAACCGGCGAGATTGAAGTGGAGTTCAAAACGCTGGAACTGCTCGGAAAACTCAAAAAAATCCTCTGGGACGCGTAAGCGTCCTTTTTTTTACCCATCCAACCTGATATAATAGGAAAAAAGGAAAAAAGAAGACGAATGAAAGGAGGGGCGCGGATGCTGACACTTTTGCTGGGAGAGGACCGGCAGGCAGGACTAGCCGAGCTCATCGGTACCATCTGCGAGCGCGCACAGGCAGGAGAAGCAGGCCAGATCCTCATCGTGCCCGAGCAGTATTCCTTTGAAGCAGAGCGCACGCTGTGCCAGACGGGCGGAGACGGCATTTCCCGCTTTGCGGAGGTCCTGAGCTTTACGAGGCTGGCCAGCCGCGTGTTTTCGATCTATGGAGGCGTGAGCGAGGAATACCTGGACGAGGGCGGCCGGCTTCTTTGCCTGTATCTGGCGGCCGATCGTGTGAAGTCGCAGATCAAATATTACGCATCCGCGCTTCTTCGACCGGAGTTTTTGAAGCAGCTCGGAAAAATGCTCGAGGAGTTCATGACCTACTGCGTCACGCCGCAGCAGCTTTTGCAGGCGGCAGGGCAGATGACCGGCCAGCAGGCGCAGAAGCTCACGGAGCTGGGGCTTTTCTATGAAAGCTATTTAAGCGTCTGCAAGACGGGACGCTCCGACCCAGTGACGCGGATGACGAGGCTGGCGGAAAAGCTCGAGCAGGAGGACTACTGCGCAGGTAAGCGCTTTTATCTGGCGGGCTTTTCGGATTTTACGAGCGTGCAGCTGCAAATTTTGGACGCAATGCTCCCGCAGGCGGAGGAAACGCGTGTATATCTTTGCACGGACGGCTCGGATTCCGGGAGTTTTACTTGCGGGACCCAGACGGCCAAGACGCTTTCGCGCATGGCGGCCAGGCGGAATGTCGAGGTTTCGCGCCTGCGCGTCAAAGAGAAAACGCAGCGGCCCGAAGCGCTCTCATTCTGGCTCACGCATGTGCTGGAGCCGGGCGGCGCGGCGATGGACGAACAAGCGGAGGCGGTAACACTCTCACAGGCGGATTCTCCCGCGCACGCGTGCGAACTGGCAGCAGGTGTGATTCAAAAGCTTGTGAGAAGCGGCGCAAGATGGCGCGAGATTGCGGTCGCGTATACGGACGAAGGCTATGTCAGGGCCTTGAGACCCATGCTGCAAAGGGCCGGGATCGGCGCATATTTTGCGGGCACGGTCGATATTCTGCAAAAGCCGCTGCTGCAGGCCGTTTTGTCCGCTATGCAGGCGGCAAGCCGGTTTTCGTATGAGGACGTGATGCAGTACCTCAAATCCGGCTTCTCGCCGCTTACGGCTGACGCATGCGACCGGCTCGAGCGGTACGCGTATTTCTGGAACATCCGGGGCAGCCAGTGGCTGAGCGATTGGACGCGTCACCCGGACGGCTTCGGACATGAATTTACGGACGAGACACAGCAGACGCTTCTGGAGCTCAATACCTGGCGTGCAGGCGGATTGGAGCCCCTGGAGGCGCTTCACAAGGCGTGGCTTTCCGGAAGGACGGTGTCCGAGCGTCTTCGCGCGTTATCGAGCTTTCTGGAGCAGACGCATTTCCCGGAGACGGCCTGCGAGCAGACGAACGAGCTCTACCGGCAAGGAGCCGCGCAGGCCGCGCAGGAGCAGGAGCAGCTCTATGAGATTTTGCTGACCGCGATGGAGCAGGCGGAACTCGTTCTTGGCGGGCAGGAGATGGAGCTCGAGTTATTTTTGCAGATGTTCCGGATGCTCCTTGGCTGCTATCAGGTCGGCTCGATTCCGGCGAATCTTGACGAGGTTCTCGTGGGAAGTCTTGACGCGATGCGCGCGCTGCGCTCGGAGTATCTTCTCGTGCTCGGTGCGGACGAGGGCGCGTTCCCAGCGTTTTCTCAGGCGGAGGGCCTTCTTTCCGACAGCGAGAGAAGGAGCCTTTTGAGCCTCGGCGTGACGCTTTCTCCGTGCGCGGAGGAACGGCTGGAGCGGGAACTCGGCTGGACGCAGCTGGCGCTTCAAAGCGCGCGCAAGCGCGTCTGGCTCATCTCCGGGAGCGATCAGCCGTCCTACCTGATGGCAAGAACGAAGACGATTCTGCCGCAGTGCAAGGTTCTTTTACAGGACGCGTGCCGCTTTGTGCCGGACAGGCGCGCGCTTGCGGCGGAGGCCATCCGGGAGGGCGAAACGTGGCCGCTGGACCCGCTGACGCTGCAAATCAAATACGAGATGGAAAAGCGGTGTGGTTTTTCTGTCTCCGCAATTTCCAGAGAAACGGTGCAGGGGCTCTATGGCGAAAAGGTCGGGCTCTCCGCGTCGAAGCTCGACCAATTTGCGGGCTGCCGGTACGCATTTTTCCTGCGCTATGGGTTAAAACTCGAGCCGTGGCGGCAGGCAAGCTTCGACGCGCCCGTCTTCGGAACCTTTGCGCACCATGTGCTCGAGTGTACGGTGCGCGATGTGATGGAGCAAGGCGGGTTCCATGCGGTCCCGCGGGAAACGGTCCTCCGGATCGCGGCGCGGCACATGGACGAGTACGCGAAGAATTTTATGCCGGCCGCGCAGCAGACGGATGAGCGGTGCGCGTATCTCTTCCGACGAAACCGCGAGGAAGTGCTGGGGATCGTTGGCAATGTAGCCGACGAACTGCATGTGTCGCGCTTCGCCCCATGCGACGAGGAGCTCGCGTTTTCGGATAACGGTAAGCTTCCGCCCGTAATCGTCGAAACGCCAGATGGGCAGGCGGTGCTCTCCGGCTTTGTCGACCGGGTCGATACGCTGGACACGCCGGACGGCGGCTATTTCCGCGTGATCGACTACAAGACGGGCCACAAGGAATTTGACTATACCGATCTTCTGTGCGGACAGGGACTCCAGATGCTTCTGTACCTCTTCGCCCTGGAGGAGCGGGGAGAGGGGTTCTACGGACTGCCGGTAGAGGGGGCGGGGGTGCTTTACCTGCCTGCCCGGGACGCGGTGGTCCGGGGCAGCCGGACCATGAGCGAGGAGGAGCGGCAGAAGGCAGTGGACAAAGAGCTGGTCCGCCGGGGATTGGTCCTCTCCGATGGGGTGGTGCTGGAGGCTATGGAGCGGCCAGGGCCGGGGGGCTACCGCTTCCTGCCCCTGCGGGTGTCCAAAAGCACAGGGGAGATCACCGGCGAGGCCCTGGTGAGCGCCGAGCGGCTGGGGCGGCTGGAGAAGCACACCCGCAAAGTCCTGGAGGAGATCTGCCGGGAACTGGCGGCAGGCAACATCGCTGCCGATCCCTTCTGGCGGGGGCCTGAGAAGAACGCCTGCCGTTTCTGCGACTACGCCGCCGCCTGCCACTTTGAGGAGGGCAGAGGCGGGGACTGCCGGCGCTGGCTGCCGGGGGTCAAGGCCCAGGAGTTCTGGGAGAACGTAGAACGGGAGACAGACTGAGAGAGGTGCAGCAGATGGAACATCGTTTTTATAAGCTGGAGATCTTTGTGCCGGAGGACTATTTCGCGGCTGTCCGTCAGGCCCTGTGGTCGGTGGACGCGGGCCATATCGGCCGGTACGACTGCTGTCTCTCCTACAGCCCTGTCATCGGCGCCTGGCGCCCCCTGGC
>ERZ772875.2363-NODE-2363-length-14031-cov-11.629222_pt1 | contig 14031 bp, 9 predicted proteins | sample MGYA00580585_ERZ772875 | MGnify/ENA primary metagenome ERZ772875 (study PRJEB29015, sample SAMEA2737736) | human gut metagenome | biome: human gut; feature: human-associated habitat; material: faeces | place: China | collected 2012 ... | reverse complement strand
CCTACCGCCGTAACGGTGAGGGCGACTATCGCTGCACCAAGGAGGAATATCAGGCCATGGTGCGGGACGCATCCGTGAAAACGCAAGACATGCTCATTCTGAGCGAAATGGACTTGACGGTGTTCAACAAAGAAAGCATCCGCAGTTATCGCCAGAGAATGCGCCTCTCCCGCCCCGGCCATGTGTGGGAATCCTTGGAGGATGAAGATTTCCTCCTGAAGCTGGGTGCTGTCGGTATCGGCTCTGATGGGAAAAAGCATCCCACCTCTGCAGGACTTCTCATGTTCGGCAACGAGTATGACATTGTGCGTGAATTCAACACTTACTTTCTGGATTACCAGGAGCAGTATGACGCTGATACCCGTTGGACTGACCGTATCATATCTTCCTCCGGCGACTGGAGCGGCAATGTGTACGACTTCTATTTCCGCGTCTATAACAAGCTGATTCAGGACATTAAGGTGCCGTTTAAAATGGATGGCGGCACCAGAGTGGATGATACCCCTGTGCATCAGGCACTCCGGGAAGCATTGGCAAATTGCCTGGTTCATGCCGATTATTACGGCAGACAAGGCCTGGTCATCATCAAAAAGCGTGATTCCATCACCATGGCGAATCCCGGCGGTTTCCGCATCGAGGTCGACGCAGCTAAAAGCGGCGGCGTATCCGACCCCCGCAACGGGACCATGCTGAAGATGTTCAATCTGATCGATATCGGTGAGCGCTCTGGCAGCGGTATCCCCCTCATTTTTGGCGCCTGGCGTGAGCAGGGGTGGGTAGTGCCTGCTGTCACAGAACAGCTTGAGCCAGAGAGAACAATACTGACGCTCCCATTCGAAAAAATCGGCGATAAAAAATCGGCGATAAAAATCGGCGATAAAAAATCGGCGATAAACGCAAAAATGAAGGAAACCATTATTGCGTATCTTACCGACAACCCCGAAGCAAAAGCCTCCTCGATTGCTGAGTATATCGGCCTGAAACCGTCTCGCACAAGAGACTATCTGAATGAATTGATTGCAGAAGGAATCGTTGTCGCTGAAGGCAGTAACCGTAACAGAACCTATCGGTTGAAGGCGTAACTGTTCTAATAGAGATATTGTTGAGCATATAAAAGAGCCTACTCAGGATTAAGTCCGTTTTTTGGGACACGTAAGCCTGTAAAATGCTAATATGGGAGATTGCAAAAGTCTCCATAAAACGGAGGTGGCGATAAATGGCAAGAACGATTACTGTAAAGGGTATTGGCAAAGTATCCGCAAAGCCCGATTATGTGGTGTTTTCCATGACTTTGGAATCCAAGCATAAGGATTACGATAAGGCAATGGATATGGCTGCCGACCATATCCAGCAACTCAATGAAACGCTGTGTGGTATAGGCTTTGAAAAGGATTCTGTTAAGACCACGAACTTTAGTGTCCGCACGGACTATGACCGTGTAAAAGACCGCAACGGTAATTATCAGAGCGTATTCCGCGGATATGAAGTGACCCACAATCTGAAACTCGCTTTTGATTTTGATATGGGCAGACTGTCCCAGGCACTTTCCACCATTGCCGGTTGCCTGTCTCATCCGCAGCTTTCGGTGGCATTTACCGTGAAGGATGCAACGGCGATCAACGAGGAGATGCTTCGCTCCGCTACCGCCAATGCAAAGAAAAAAGCCGAGATCCTATGCGAAGCATCCGGCGTTACAATGGGTGACCTCATTGCCATTGACTACAATTGGGGAGAACTGGATATCTACTCCCATACCCGTTATGACTGTTGCGAGGACTCCATGCCTTTGTTGGCAAAATCCATCGATATCGACCCTGATGATATTGGTGCGAGTGACACGGCAACATTCGTATGGGAAATCAAGTAAGGAGGAACACCTCTGTTATGTCTATGAGTGAACTGCAAAAGCAGACAAATGCAAACATACAGGCGAAGGCCAATCTAATCTGGGAAATTGCCACTCACTTGGTGGGCCTGTTCAAGCCCCACGAGTACGGCAAGGTCATTCTCCCCATGACCGTACTGAAGCGTTTTGATGACGCTTTGAAGCCTACCAAGGCTGCTGTTGTGGAGATGGCAAAGAAGCTGGACGCACAGCATGTCGAGGGCGCTGCCCGTGACGGTATTCTGTGCCGTGTGGCGCAGTACGATTTCTACAACACAAGCAACTATGATTTTGCCAAGCTGATCGCCGATCCCGACAATGTTGAGAGTAACTTCGATGCCTATTTGCAAGGTTTCTCTTCCAACATCAAGGACATTATCGAAAACTTCGACTTTGCCAACACCGTCAAGCTGATGGTCAAAGGTGGCGTTTTGTTCGTGACCCTGCAGGAGTTCAACTCTGCAAAAGCTGATATGTCCCCTGAGAAGATCACTTCCGCAGACATGGGCTACATCTTTGAAGAACTAATTCGGAAATTCTCCGAGTCTTATGACGAACAGGCCGGTGCTCACTTCACCAGCCGTGACATTATCTATCTAATGACCGAGCTGTTGGTGGCTCCCGAAAAGGCTGAGATCATGGAGGAAGGCTGCACCAAGACAGCCTACGATATGGCTATGGGCACTTCCCAGATGCTTGGTTGTCTGACCGAGCGCCTGCAGGCTATCAGCGAGGATGCTGCTTTGACCTGCTTTGGTCAGGAGTTCAACCCCGAAACTTATGCTATCGCAAAGGCTGATATGCTCATCAAAGGCGGCAATGCATCCGGCATGAAGTATGGCGACACTTTGAGTGACGATGCCTTTACCGGCTATGAGTTTGACTACATCATTTCCAACCCGCCATTCGGCATCGACTGGAAACGCGAAAAGACGCAGGTGGAAACAGAGGCAAAGCGCGGCTATGATGGTCGCTTCGGTCCTGGCCTGCCTGCCATCTCCGATGGTCAGATGCTGTTTATGCTGAACGGCGTGAAGAAGCTGAAGGAAGGCTCCGGCAGAATGGCGATCATTCAGAACGGCTCTTCCTTGTTCACGGGTGACGCAGGCTCCGGTGCATCCGAGATCCGCCGCTATGTCATCGAGGGTGATCTGGTTGAAGCCATTATCCAGTTGCCCACAGACCTGTTTTACAACACGGGCATCTCCACCTACATTTGGGTCATCACCAAGGGCAAACCCATGCACCGCAGCGGCAAGGTACAGCTTATTGATGCCAGTAAGTGTTTTGTGAAGCGTCGCAAGAACATTGGCTCCAAGCGTGTTGACCTGGATGACGCCTGCATTAATCTGATCATCAAGGCATACGAGGGCTTTGCGGACGAGACATACGAAGAAAATGGTCTGGTCGTGGAATCTAAAGTGTTCGAGAATCGTTTCTTCGGCTTTACCAAGGTAACAGTAGAAACTGCTCAGACAGATGAGGATGGAAATCCAATTCTGAAGCGCGGCAAGCACCAGCCGGTCAAGGGAGCATCTGATACAGAAACCATTCCACTGTCCGAAAACCGGGATGCCTATATGGAGAAAAATGTCCTGCCCTATAACCCGCTGGCCTACATCGACCCAGCAAAGGATAAAGTCGGCTATGAGGTTCCCTTCACCCGGCTGTTCTACAAATTCACACAGCCTACGCCTTCTGCGGAGATTTTTGAGGAAATCAAGGCGTTGGAGGATGAGGAAACAATTCTCATGAAGGAGTTGTTTGGAAATGCGTGAGATGAAGGATAGCGGGATCCAGTGGATTGGGAAGATACCGCTGGAATGGATGATTGTGTCAACAAAATTTTTGTTTACCATTATGTCCGGTGCTACACCCGAAAGCACAAAGCCTCAAAACTGGGATGGAAACATCAAATGGATAACCCCTGCCGATTACAAAACAAAAGATATATATGTTGGAGACGGCAGAAGGAATCTGTCACAAACAGGATTTGATTCCTGCAGTACAAATATGGTTCCAAAAGGTAGCATTATCTTTTCAAAGCGAGCACCCATTGGCTCTGTTGCAATAAGCAGTGCGGATTTGTGCACAAATCAAGGCTGTCTCTCCTGCATCACCAAAGGAACCACTTTTGTAAAATTTTATTATTATGTTATGTCCATAGCAACAGAACAGTATGAACTGTTAGGCTCAGGAACAACATTCAAAGAAATTTCTGCACAGAGTTTCTCTAATTTTATGTTACCAGTCCCAAGCTATGAGGAACAATTAGAGATTAGCGGATATTTAGATAAGAAAAGTACCCAGGTTGACACTCTCGTCACCAATGTTCAAGCCCAAATTCAGAAGTTGAAAGCTTACAAGCAAAGCCTAATCACCGAGGTTGTCACCAAGGGACTGCGCTCTACTGCGCCTATGAAGGATAGCGGCATTGAGTGGATTGGAGAAATTCCAACGCATTGGGAGATAAAGCGCGGAAAATTGCTTTTTGAGGAATCGGATGCACGATCCGCTGATGGCTCTGAGGAACTTCTGACCGTATCGCAGTATACCGGAATTACGCCCCGCAGTCAGAAAAATGTAAATATGTTTGAAGCATTGACCTTGGAGGGTTATAAGATTTGTGATGTCGGTGATATTGCTGCCAATACGATGTGGCTTTGGGCGGGTGCAATCGGTGTTTCTGCATATAGCGGAGTAATCAGTCCTTCTTACAATGTGTATCGTCAAAAAGCAGAAAATTTTGCTCCCGGCTATTTGGATTGCCTGTTAAGGGCGCCGATGCTTGTTCAGGAATATGCCTCCCGCTCTACCGGCATACGAGCATCGAGACTTCGCCTGTACCCTAAGGATTTTCTGGACATCATGTTCCCAGTGCCACCATTCGGGGAGCAGCAGGAAATTATGCGTGTTTTGAGCGATAAGTTCGCAGCAGTAGATAAGCTGATTGCCATCAAGGAATCCAAAATTGAAAAACTGGAGCAATACAAAAAGTCCTTGATCTACGAGTATGTTACAGGAAAGCGGGAAGTGGTGTAATGGCGAAGGACTATACCAATCAGCATATAGTTCCCAAACGATATTTGGATAGATTCGGGACGAAAGATGGCAAGCGAACCATCATTGGAACACGCATTGTCAATAAAGGCAATGTGAGATTCTTTACCGATTCAACAGCAAATGTCGGCTATATAAAGAATTACTATGATGTGACGGACAAGAATGATCTGAAGTATTGGGAGCATTATTTCGCAAGAGAGATCGATACCCTGTGCGGACAGGATATGGAGAATATCATCGCAAAGGTTACATTATCTCGCTCCGATATAATTGTTCTGTCTGCACACGACAAGGAAGTTCTGTCGAAACTGATTATTGCACAGCTGATGCGCATTCCTGAAAGTATTGACTATGTGAAAACTGTGCTTTATCCAAGAGTCTCAGCGCAGGTCAAGGAAGATCTGGTTTCCACATTACCTCCTGCTTTCGTTGAAAAGCACAGGGAGCAGATTATGAATACGGAGTTTCCCGAACAATACCAAAAAGAGTTGGTGCTTAATCATTCTTTTGAGCCAGCTAACTTCGACCGCTATTGCAAAGTGTTGCAGGACGGTGTTTGGGTAGTGTATGCCAATATGCACCGAGATACAATGCCATTTCTCACAAGCGACAATCCGGTGCTTGTTGAAGGAATTGGAAAAACGGAAACAGGTCTGTTCCGCAACGGTCTTGCGAATCCTGCAACTTGTATTTTCTATCCTTTAAGTCCTGGGATTGCGGTGGCAATTTACTCCAGACAAGGAATAGTGGGGATAGTTTCCGATGAGTATGACGGAAGAAAGATTATGCTTTGTGAGTTGAAATACATTATGAATAAGAACGTAAAGATCATGGCACAGGCATATCACCATTCGTTTATTCCCCAGCCTCTCTATGACGCAGTGAAAAACGGTTCCGTATAAGATGCTATGAGTCCCAAATTGGAGATACACCTATGGCAGATTTGAAGAAACAACTTAAAGCGATCAAGAATCTGCTCGGTGATGGAAGGGATCTGCAACTCTCCGATGCCGACGCCCTGCGGTATCAGGACATTTTGGGGCTTTTGGAAGAGCGTGGATATCTCCACGACTTCCAGGTGGATGGCGCTAATCTATATCGCAAGATGGAAGATTTTGATGGCTTTGAAGATTGGCTGAATGAAGAAATCAAGGTTGCCAAGCGAGTAACCAGACGAGAATGGGCCATTGGAATTGTCTGTGCTATTATCGGCGCAGCCATCGGCCTTATACCCTATATCGTTTCGTTGCTCTAACGAAAGAAAAGTCTCCTGGTAGGCGACCCTTTCGAAAGAAGGACAAACTATACTGTGAGTATGTTGGATAAGCAGACTCTATAGTCTGAAAGACCGTGGGAAGAATGCTTTGAAGCGTGATTATGAAATGCAGAATGGAGTAAACGCTTATGAGAATTGAAAGCGGAAGAATGCTGAATGACTACATTCAGCCCAATAAAAAGCAATATTGTATTCCGGTTTTTCAGCGGGACTATGCCTGGACCAGTGAACAGTGCGAGAAGCTGTTTGAGGACATTGTGCTTGCGTTCAAGAAGGATCGTGAGCACTTCTGCGGTTCCTTTGTCTATGCTCCGCTGCCCACCAGAAAGCATATTGACCGCTACATCATCATTGACGGTCAGCAGAGATTCACCACTCTGTACATTCTCATCAAGGCATTGGCGGATTCTGCCACGGATGAAAGCGACAAGGCAGAACTGGAGAAATACCTCTACAATGAGGACAAGTTCAATCGCTACGGCCTTGATGATAAGAGCAAGCTGAAGCTGAAACCCGTCAAGACGGACAACGATCAGCTGCAGCTGCTCATGGCAGGAAAGCTTGACAAGATGAACAAGGGCAAGGACGGCATCATTTATCACAACTATATGCTGTTCAGAGAGTTGATCGCTACTTTCCTGGCTGAAGATCCCGACAACTCCATTATGATGATCCACGACGGCATGGACAGTCTGATCTGCGCCGACATTAAGCTCGACCAGGATGACGATGCGCAGGAGATCTTCGAGCGTATCAACTCCACTGGCATTAAGCTGGGTCTGCCCGACCTCATCCGCAACTATGTGCTGATGACGGATGACGATCAGGAACGGCTGTACGAAGAATACTGGCTGGTCATGCAGGAGCTGCTGTCCAAGGACCGCATGGAAAGCTTCTTCCTGGACTATCTGAACATGAAGATGGATGGCTTCACCAAGGAAAGCGAAGCATACCGGGACTTCAAGCAGATTTACCTCAACGGCCAGTACACCAACGAATCCATGCTCAGTGAGCTTCTGCATTATGCAAAGCAGTATCACATCTTCCTTAATGGCGATGAGAGCCTGGGTTCTGAAATCAATAGTGCCTTGGATGGCCTGCGCAGACTGAATCAAACCACGGTCTATCTGTTCCTGTTCCATATCTTTGATGACTATGAGAACGGAGTAATCGATAAGACAGAACTTGCCAAGGTGCTGAATCTGCTGCTGCATTACAGCATCCGCCGTCTTATCTGTGAGATCGGTTCTAACTCCCTGCGTGGCTTGTACAAGACCCTCTACAGCCGTATCTTCGCAAGAGAAGAAAACAAGGTGCACTATTACGATGCTATCGTGTCCTTTATGCTGCAGATGACATCCAAGGATGCCATCCCCAGCGATGCTGACTTTGTGCAGGCATTGAAAGAACGCAATCTGTATCGTAAGAATGCCCTCTGCAAATATATCCTTGCTACCATTGAGAATCAAGGCAAGGAGAAACTGGTCATGGATAATCTGACTATTGAGCATATCATGCCCCAAAATAAGAATCTATCCACGGCATGGCAGAAAATGCTGGGTGATGATTGGACATCTGTCAGAGAACGGTATCTGCACACACTGGGTAATTTGACCCTTACTGCTCACAATAGCGAATTGGGTGATAGTCCGTTCCATGAGAAGCAGGAAATGCTTCTTGAGAAGAATACCCATGTTACCGTTTGAACAAAGATGTCATGGATAAAACCGATTGGAATGCCCGTACGATTGAAAAACGCGCGGAGCGATTGACTGGGGTGATCCTCAAGTTGTTCCCGATCGAGCAACCGAAGCAGGAAATCGAATTCCGTGATCCCAGATATACTCTATATACAGTTGAAGATCCTCGCAATGCTACCTATAAGCATGTGGATTATTACGAACTGCTGGGTGAGCGAGTTAATGTCGACAGCTTTGCGTTTATGGTGCGCTCTGTCGCAAGAAAGCTCTTTGACCTGGATAGCAGCATCATTGAAGCCATGGCTAAGAACCATGAGAAATTCCCAACGTGGCTGAACCCTGTATTCTCTTACGAAGAAACCGGTGTCAAAAACCCGGTAGAACTGAAAAAGGATGCAGGCATCTACATTAGCACCGGTTACTCCGCTTACGACTGTATTTGCTTTATCCGTGCCCTGCTGCAGAAATACGATCTTGACATTGTAGAAGACTTTGTGTACAGCGCCCGTCCGACAAAGTACACCAAGGACGATCAAGAGGAGGTATCATGATGGACAAAAGCGAAAAGCGATTTGAGCGGGATATAGAATCCTTCCTGATTTCCCCGGAAGGTGGTTACACTCAGTTTTGCGGACAAGATGCCGAGGGCAATTGGGTACATACTCGTCAACATGATGTTTCCAAATGCATCTATATGGATGTGCTCTGTGAATTCATTGCCAAGACTCAGCCCAAAGAATGGACCAAGTACAACAAGTATTATGGTGTCAACGCAGCGGACAAGCTGTATCATCGCTTGGAAACTACCATTTCCAACCAGGGCCTGCTGTATGTCCTGCGCAATGGCATTGAGGACATGGGTTGCAAACTGAAGGTTTGCTTCTTTAAGCCGGAGTCTGATCTGAACCCCATTGATGCTGAACGCTATGAAGCAAACATCCTCGGCTGCACCCGTCAGTTCCGTTATACGATGGCAAACACCAACACCATCGATATGGTGCTTTCCGTGAACGGTATTCCTGTTGTTGCTCTGGAACTGAAGAATCAGTTGACTGGGCAGGACTATGTCTGTGCCATCAACCAGTTTAAGCATGACCGCGGCTCCAAAGAGTTTGCATTTCGTCTCAATCACCGCTTCCTGGTCTACTTTGCCGTTGACCTTTATGAAGCATGGATGACCACGCAGTTGGCAGATGGCAGCACTCGATTCCTGCCGTTTAACCAAGGATCCAACGGTGCGGGAGTAACTGGCGGCGCAGGCAATCCCCAGAATCCAAACGGCTATGCCACGAGCTACCTCTGGGAGGAAGTGCTACAGCGTGACAGTCTGCTCGACCTCATCCATCGGTTTATTTCCTTTGTGAAGGAAAAGGAGGAGGTGGTCAAGAACGGCGTTACTAAAACTGTCACCAAGGAAAAGATGATTTTCCCGCGCTACCACCAGTACGATGTGGTGCGTAAGATCATGGCTGATGTACGGCAGAACGGTGTTGGCACAAACTATCTAATTCAGCACTCTGCAGGTTCCGGCAAATCCAACTCCATTGCATGGATTGCATACCGCCTTGCCTCTGTTCACGATGCAGAGAACAATGGTCTGTTCGATTCCGTTATTGTGGTCACCAACCGTGTGGTACTGGACAGCCAGTTGCAGGATACCATCAACAGCTTTGAACATCAGGTCGGTCTGGTGGAAGCAATTGACGATAAGAAGAACTCCCGCAGTCTTGCAGAAGCCATCAACGATAAAAAGCGTATCATCATCTGCACCATCCAAAAGTTCCTCTTCGCCAAGAAGGATATGGAAAAATTCCGTGGGCGCAAGTTCGCCATCATCATCGACGAGGCTCACCAAGGACAGAATGGTGAAAGTGCAAAATCTCTCCGCCGTAGTCTGATTGATCTTGGCGTTGCTATCAAAGAGTATGCCGAAGAAGCCGGAATCGAAGAGGAAGAAGTGGATTTGACAGACGAGTACATCAATGCGGTCATCGGCCAGGGTAGACATGACAATCAGTCCTTCTTTGCCTTCACCGCTACCCCCAAGGGGCAGACTCTGGAATCCTTCGGTACCGTGGTGGGAATGACGCTGGAAGGTGAACCCATCAAGGCTCCGTTCCATGTGTACTCTATGCGGCAGGCCATCGAGGAAGGTTATATTCTGGATGTGTTGGCAAACTATACCACAGTCAAAGAGGCGTTCAGGCTGATTCGCGTGTCCGAGGATAACCCGGAACTCATTGAGGGTCAAGCTTCCCGTGCGCTGTTTAAGTATTATAAGCAGCACGGTTATACCATCGCTCAAAAGACAGAGATGATCATGACCAACTTCTTGGAAAACTGCCGTTATCAGATTGGCGGTAAGGGCAAGGCCATGGTCGTAGCAGACAGCCGTGCAAACGCAGTCCGCTATTATCTCGCAATCAAGAAATACCTCGCTGACCATGCCGAGCAGTGCGTTGGCTGTGATGTTATGATTGCGTTCTCCGGGGAAGTAACGTTGGATGATTATCCGAGCGAGAAGCCTTTCACCGAGGCAACCATGAACCTGGACGAGAACGGCAAGTACATCACCACTGACAAGAAGTTCCGTAAGGCGTTCCACAGTAGCCAGTACAACATTCTGGTCGTTGCGAACAAGTACCAGACCGGATTTGATGAACCGCTACTCCACACCATGTATGTGGACAAAAAACTGCGTGACGTGACCGCCGTTCAGACCCTCTCCCGTCTTAACAGAACCACTTTCGGTAAGAACAGCACCTTTGTTCTGGACTTCGAAAACACCGAGGAAGACATCAAGGGAGCGTTCCTGCCGTACTATGAAACCACTACCCTCGAGGGCAGCACAGATTTGAACAGAGTCTATGACCTCCGCAATAAGATTCGGGATTTCATGCTGTACAACTTCGAGGATGTAGAAGCCTTCAACAAATTTATGGCAACCCAAGCGAGCAAGGAACAGGATGCCACTGCGCTTGGCAGACTGGCTGGTATGTTCCGCCCCGTAATTGCACGGTACATGGATTTGAGCGAGGAGGACCGCTATACCGTTCGGGACTATGTGCGTAAGTTCAATAAGGCTTATGCATTTGTCACACAGTTGGTACGGCTCCATGACAGGGATTTGTTCAACGAATATCAGTATACTCTGCACCTCATCAGACTTCTTCCGAGAATTGGTAGCGAGGATATTGGTAATATTGAGGACAAAATCAAGCTGGAGTACGCATCCCTCACGGAGACCTTCCGTGGAGCAATCGTTCTGGATGAAAAGCCGCCGGCGTTCGTCCCCGGCGGTAGTACCGCTCCGAAGGCGCCAAACAAGAAAAAAGATACCCTTCAGAGCATCATCGATAAGGTGAATGAACGCTTCAGCGGTAACTTCACCGATGCCGACCGCGTCATCATCGAGGGGATCTATCAGATGTTCATGAGGGACTCTGAGGTTAAGAAGTTCAGAAAATATGCCAAGGACAACAGTACCGAAATGTTCGTGCGGTCTCTGTTCCCTGATAAGTTCCGCGATATTGTGACCCAGTGTTTCCTTGATAACAACGACTCCTTTGCGAAATTGTTTAACGACCCGGATTTCTATCAGAAAGTTCAGGAAGCAATGGCCCAGGAATTGTACAAGGCATTGAGAAAAGAATAACACGATGTTTTTTTCACTTGCATCATTGCCTGCTGTTGAAGCCAGGATATAAAGCAAAATTTTAGAGCAAAGAATGGGGGTATGGATATGCAGATACTTCAATTAGATGAGTTTTTAAGGTCAATAAAACAAAATATAGATACTCCACATTCTTTGCTACTCGGTGCAGGTGCATCTATTGAATCGGGAATCCCATCGGCAGCAGACTGCATTTGGTATTGGAAACGTGAAATCTATTTATCGCAAAACCCAGGTGCAATTGGAAACTTTGACAATTCCAAGTCTGAGGCTGTCCGCAGAGTTATTCAGCGGTGGATCGATTCACAAAATATATACCCGGCAGAGAATAGCGCAGAGGAGTACTCGTATTTTGCGGAAAAGGCATACCCAATAGCGGATGATCGCCGGAAATACTTTCAGCACTTAGTGTCAAACCATGATCCAAGCTTGGGATACCATCTGATTTCTTTGCTCGCGTTAGAAAATATAATAAAAAGTGTGTGGACAACAAATTTTGATGGTATGACACTGAAGTGTGCACATCAATACAGTCCGCTCGTTCCCATAGAAATAACCGCAGAAACCTCGGGTAGGATATACCGTGGCGATGTTGACAAGGAGCTCCTATGCATCGCTTTACATGGTGACTATAAATATGGGGCGCTAAAAAACACAGAGAAAGAACTTGATTCGCAAGACGGTGAACTGGTAAAGGCATTGCTGAATGAACTAACCAACCGAGATTTAATTGTTATGGGATACAGCGGGCGAGACCAGTCACTTATGAATGCTTTGCAGCAAGTTTATTCGACGAAAGGTTCAGGCAAACTTTTTTGGTGTGGTTACGGAACAAGGGTTTCATCAGAAGTTAAAGCGTTGGTTGAGATGGCCAACAAAAATGGCAGAGCCGCTTTCTATATTCCAACTGAAGGCTTTGATAGTACAATGTATGCAATCGCTCGCCACTGCATGAGTGAAAATAGAGAGTTTTTGGGGAAAGTGGACGATATCAAAAAGAAGCTGTCTATTACACTTGAGCCACAGCATAGTGGTTTCCTGCAACCTGATCTAACTATAAACAAAGTGGTAAGCACCAATGCGTTCCCAATCGCATTCCCAAATCAGTGCTACCAGTTTGAGGTTTTGCTTGCTCCTGGCGAAAAACAGTGGGATTTTTGCAAAATGCTGGTTAGAGATGATGTTATGGCTGTGCCCTACAAGAATCTTGTGTATGCGTGGGGGTCGAAATCCGTCATCGAGGAAGCATGCAAAGGCAAGCTAAAAACCAATATTGAGTTATGCCCGTTAAGCAGAGCGACAATTGCTGGAAATAGTACATTTCGGGAGTTATTGCTCAAAACACTTGTTCGCATTCTTGCCGCAAGCCATGGCCTGGGACATTCAAAGGACAAAATCTGGGATACAAAAGAAGTGTTGAAGTACCGTATTGGAGCCAAAACTGTTACAGCATATTCTGGAGTTCGGCTTGCGTTGTTATTTGATAACAAATACAGTTATCTCACACTTGTTCCGAGTTTCATGTACGCTGATGACGCAGTACTAACCAGGGAAGGAAAAAAGCAATTTGCGGACTGGTTCAATGCGAGAGTCAATAATGGTCGGCCAAACCAAAACGCAAATGAGTACATTAGAAAATGGGTCAGAAAAGTAATCGGCAACAAAAGGTTTTCAGCCAATTATCCTTTAGGGAGTACAACGAACTTTACATTTTCGATTGTAAATAGCAGCGCGTTGGTTGGCGTGAACTTCGGAAAACAAGCTTCGATACAATTGCCCGTTACAATTTCGCCCAAACGAATTATTTTTTCTGGAATAGAATATCGAGATCCAACACTTCGATTCTGCGGCACATCTATGCGCGGTGTGGCTGAAGATTTCCATCCAATGCGCGGGTTAATTCTGAATGCCCCTGTAGATTATGCCATGAATAACAGCGTATTACATTCTGCAATCTCGGTAGGGGTGGTTTGTCCAGATGAGCATAACCAAAAGTTTGCTCAGTTCATTTCCGGTTTGAATCGCCAGTCGCAAGCGAAGCACAATACTGATTATCTAATTTCCTTCCCAGGTTTCTATCAGGCCTTCAAGACAGGTCTTGATTTACCTGATCCCACCAGTAGCAAGTGGAAGCAAATTACTGCTTCAAGTGAGCGGGATGTCCATAAAGCCGCTGTTGAGTTTGGCGATTCAATAATTAGAAAAATAGACCAGCTTAGCGCAAACTCTATTGATGTTATACTGATTTACATTCCCGAGGAGTATGATTAGCGCCTATTAGGAAAACACACTGTCAAAGGGGTTTGTAGCGGGGGTTAGCCCGCTACTGCGGTATCTTCCGTAGTGTTGATTTCAATGTACTCGGCAATCTTGCGGAGCTCGTCAGCAAATTTGAATTTCACGCTGATATTGCCGTTTTCATAGACCTTGATAT
>ERZ772875.2356-NODE-2356-length-14073-cov-2.614068_pt1 | contig 14073 bp, 13 predicted proteins | sample MGYA00580585_ERZ772875 | MGnify/ENA primary metagenome ERZ772875 (study PRJEB29015, sample SAMEA2737736) | human gut metagenome | biome: human gut; feature: human-associated habitat; material: faeces | place: China | collected 2012 ... | reverse complement strand
CTCTGGACGCCAGAGGGCGAGGCGAAGGCCGTCGTACAGATCATCCACGGCATCGCGGAGCATATCGGGCGCTACGACGATTTTGCAAGCTTTCTGGCCGCGCGCGGCTACGTTGTCGCCGCAGATGACCACATGGGCCACGGCGGCTCAGTCACAGACGGCCTCTACGGCTACTTCCGCGGCGGCTGGATGAGCGCGGTCGCCGACGAGAAGACGCTGCACGACAAGATGGCGGCGGACTATCCTGGCCTTCCGTACTATATCCTCGGCCACAGCATGGGTTCCTTCCTCCTGCGGACGTATCTCTACACGTATCCGGACGCGCTCGACGCGGCGGTCATCTCCGGTACGGGCTGGGAGCCGATGGCGAAGGTCAAGGCCGGGCAGCTCGTCTGCAAGCTCGAGGAAAAGCGCGTCGGCGAGACGAACACGAGCAAGCTCGTGACGAACCTCATGTTCGGCAGCTACAATAAGCCGTTTGCCCCGGTGCGCACGAAGAATGACTGGATTTGCAGCGTGCACGAGGTCGTCGATGCCTATACGGCGGACCCGTGGTGCGGCTTCGACGCGACGGTCGGCCTCGCGCGTGACCTGCTCTCGGGCGTGGAGCGCAACGAAAAGCCGGAAAATCTTGCGAAGATGAACAAACAGCTCCCTGTCCTGTTCGTCTCCGGCGGCAAGGATCCGGTCGGCGGCATGAGCCGCGGCGTTCTGACCTGCATCGATGCCTTCAAGCGCAGCGGCATGAAGAACGTAACCATCCACATCTACCCGGAAGGCCGCCACGAGATGCTCAACGAGAGCAATCACGAGGTCGTCTACGCGGACATCCTCCGCTGGCTCGAGGCGCGGTAAAAAAGCACATCAAAACGGCTCCCCACGCGGGGAGCCGTTTTGTATTGCTTCAGACAGGACTTAGCTGTCCCAGCGGAAGTTTTCCAGGACGTCCTGTTGGCAGAGCGTGGAGAGCTGGTAGAGCAGCTCGGCACATTCGCGGCGCGTGAGCGTCCCGTCCGCCAGCGGCGTCAGCTCCAGCCCGGCACTTTGCAGCGCGGAGGCAGAGGGCACGGCCCAGCTCGCGATGCACTCGCCCTCCTCCACGGAGAAGACGGGCTGTGTGTCTGGCTGCGGAAGATCCAGCATATTTTGCAGCATCACGGCACATTCCGCCTTGGTGAGCGCGGCATCCGGCCGGAACTCGATGCCCGTCTCCGCGCTGACGCCGGAGATGACGCCGCTGCGATAGGCGGCCGTGATATAGGGGCGCATCCACGCGGCGGTGGCCGCTTCATCGGCAAAACCGGAGGTCAGGACGGCGGCGTCCGGCTCCATGCCGAGCACGCGCATGGCCATGACGAGAAATTCGCCGCGCGAGACCGTCTCATCCGGGGCGAAGCAGAGCTGCCCGGCGATCTGCCGCCCACCGTAGACGCCCATGTCCTTCAGCGCCATCGCGCGGTATTCGAGGGGATCGCCGGCCAGGTCGGCAAAGGTGGCGGCGTCGGTGGGCTTGACGATCTTGATTTTCACGCGCGCCTCGTTGGAGACGTTGCCCGCCGGGTCGGTCGCCGTGTAGACAAAGCTGTCGCGGCCGACCTTGTTGTGCGCTGGCGTGTAGGTGAAGCTGCCGTCGTCCGCGAGTTCGACGCTGCCGCGCTTCGGCGCGCGGACGATCTGATAGGTCAGCGCATCGCCGTCCTCGTCCGAGGCCGCGAGCGCGCCGGTGTTGGCGATGTTCTTGTACGTTTCCATCTGCACGTCCGTGCAGACCGGCGTGGTGTCCTTTTTGCTCACGAGCTGGAGCTTCAGCGTCTCCACTGCGCCGAGTCCGGAGTCCGTGATGGCGCGGTAGGTGAGGGCACAGTCGGTCTCTTCAGCACAGGCCGGGCGGAACTCGATCTCGCCCAGCGCGGCCACGGGCAGCACGTCGCCTGCGCACAGGACGCGATCCCCATAGCAGAGTGTCCCCGTGGACGCAGAGGGCACGGCGTCGACATAGATCCCGCGCGCGGGATCGGCAAAGTCGCCGGCGGAGAAGCAGTAGATGGAATCCTTGCCGATGCGCACCTCCGCGGCGCAGACCGAGGAAACGAGCGCGGCAAGCAGCAGCACGGCCAGAATCAGCCGCTGCGGATGAAGGGAATGTTTCAAGAGATGACCTCCTCAAGTGAAGTATAGCTCTAGTGTTTGCCGCAGAGGAGGAAATATTCTCAGAGAAAGCAAAAAATTCCGGTGGACGCAGCGCGTACACCGGAAGAAGCGGGTTACAGGCGGATGATGTTGCGGATGCTTGCACCGGATTCCTGCGCGTGATAGGCGCGGGAGACCTCGCTGAGCGGGTAGATGTCCGTGATGAGCGGCTGAAGCGCGAGCCGCGGTATGACGCTGACGGCGCGCGGCAGACTGTACGGCACGAGGAAGAAGGGGCTGAGCGTGACCTCCTTCATGTAAAGCTCCATGAGGTTGACATCGTTGGAGGTCGTGTAGCCGTAGAGATAGGAATAGCGGATATCGCCGCGCACGGCGGCAATGGTTCCGGTGAGTCCGAGCATTTTCGGGTCGCGCGACATTTCGAAAATATGGTCATAGCCGTGATCCTTCGTGATCCCGGCGGTGTTGCGCAGGACGGTGGTCACTTCGGAGGAAAAGGCGTGATCCGCGCCGAGGGTGCGAGCCAGCTCAAGCTTGCGCTCATCCTTGTCGGCGATGGAGACCGTGGCCCCGGAGAAGAGCTTGATGAGCTGGAGCAGAATAAGCGAGAACGTGTTGCTGCCGAAGATCATCACATGCGCATCGACCGCGATGCCGCGATCCTTGAGGCCGTTGTAGAGGCAGTAGCCGATGGCGTCGGTAAAAATACCGTGCTCGAGCGGCACGCCGGGGCGCAGCTTCTGGATCTGGCGCATGTTCAGCACAACGTGCTCTGCCAGAACGGAGATACAGGCTGCGTTGCTGCAATGCGCCTCCAGCCCAGATTTGCAATAGCGGCATGCGCCGCAGAAATTCCATGCGTAGCCGCTGACGGCGTCGCCAATGCGGAAGCCCGCGTGATAGGCCAGTTCGCCCAGATCTTCGATCTCACCGGAAAATTCATGCCCGACGATCGATTTTGGCAGCGGCCAGGAGCGGTTGTCGTCCTTGTAGAGCGAGATATCGTCGTCACAGACGCCGACATAGCGGATGCGGAGCTTGACCTCGTCCCGGTGGCGCAGCTCCGGCTCCGGCACGTCGTGCAGCGCAACCTGACCGGGGGAAGGGTAATAGGCGGCTTTCACGGACTGGGGACCTCCTTTCTGGGAATGGATGCGGCGTATTGCTGCGGCGTGCAGCCGGCAGCGCGGCGGAAAACCTTGGAGAAATACCGCTGGTCGTCGAGCCCGGCCATGGCGGCGACCTGATGGATGCGCTGCGTGGGATCTTCGGCGAGCAGGCGCTTGGCGTGACAGATGCGCACGTTGGTGAGCAGATCGATGTACGTCATGCCGAGCGACTTTTTCAGCACGGCGCAGAGATAGGATCCCGAGACGCCGACGGAGTGCGCAGCGGTGGCCTGCGTGTGCTTAAGGTGGTAGTTGGTGCAGGCATAGAGCACGGCGTCGATGACGATGGGCTTCCATGTCTGCATTTCGCTGGAGGTGCGGGCCATGCAGCGTTCGAGCGCCTGCCGGACGGCATTGTGATCGGCGGCAAGCGAGACGCGGTGCGGCGTGAGGCGGATGACGCTGTCCGGGTCGAGCTTTTGAAAGATGTAGTTCAGCCCGGTCTCGCTCACGCGGCAGAGATAAAAGGGAAAGAGCAGCCTTGCCGTGCAGGAGGAGAAGAAGGACTGGAGCTGCCGGTCGGAGACCGGCGTCTGGAAAACAAGGACCGTCAGATAATAGTTGACCCACTGCGTCCGGGAGAACAGCAGCGCGAGGCGCGCGGGCGTGAGCGGGCCGCCGCTTTGCAGATAGGCCAGCAGATCATCCGGCATCTGGTGCGGGCTGGATACGGTCAGCCGGATGGCCGAGCGGGAGTCCGCCATGGCAATCGCGTGGCGGAATGCGTCCTGCACGCGCTGCGGGGAGAGATCGTTCCGGTCAAGCCGGATGGCGGCGATGCCGGGACACGGCTCGTGCCGGGCGTCCGAGCCTTCGAGCAGAATAAGCACACAGTTGACGTCGTTTTCCCGCAGCATGCTGACAAATTTGGAGACGCTGATGAACGGCGCGTCGCTGTCGAGCACGATGATCTGCGGCTTGGCGACGATGGCCAGCCGCAGCGCCAGCGCGGAGTGGTACTCCGTGCCGAAGTATTGCAGGTCAAAGCGCGGGAAGTCAATCACGCTGCGGATGCGGTCGCTCAGGCTGTATTCGCTGACAACAAAATAGACAGAATACAAGCGCAGCCTCCTTTGACGATTACACCTTCTGCGGAAAAAGATAAGCTAAATCCAGAAAAACTCAGGCAGGTTTGCTGATAAAACAGCGGACGGTGTTGCTTTCCGGCGTGGTCTGCAGCGTGCGGCAGACCGTCCTGAGTCAGAAGAACGAACGCTTTTCAGGAAACAGGAGGCAAAACTATGAGCATCAAACAGGGCGCAGTAAAGATCTCGGAGCTGCAATCGGTCAAGGGAAAATTCTCGCTGGCCGGCAAGAAGGCAATCGTCACGGGCGGCGCGGGCGGCTTCTTCCTCGCGGTGCTCGTAACCTGCCTGATTGGTCTTCCGACCATGGTCATCTCCTGCTGGAGAACCAAAGAAGGGCCGCGTCTGCGCGCTGCTGAACATCCTGTGTGCCGTCACGTATCTCGTGATGTACTGGATTCCGGCGCTGAGCGCTGGCTTCTGGATTCTCAGCCTGCTTGCCGCGCTGCTGTTCGGCGCGTACATGGGCGTCCACTACGGCACCATGGGCGATGCGATCGACTACGGCGAACTGATCTCCGGCGTGAGGATATAGTCCGCCAGATGATCCGTTAGAAGCATCGCCGTTCCGATGTCCTGTACCTCAAACCGTTCCAGCAGAGCCTTCAGCTTTGGAAGCTGCTTTTCAGGAAAAGGTATATCCTGCACTGCTTTGGCGAACTCGTTGAACGTCTCCAGTTCAGAGGGGAGGTCTGCGAAAAAGGCGGCGCTGGGCAGAATGCCGTCATAGTTGAGGACAACGGTGTTTTCCCAATTCAGAGTGCCGAGCTGCGCCTGTGCGGGTATCAGCAGAAGCAGCAGCCCCGCCGTCAGCGCCAGTACCCACGCTTTCGCCTTACACATCATACGCCAGCTCGCTCTCAACAGCTTTCTTGAACGCCATCATGTCCTTGCCGAAATGCTCGTCGTACTCCTTGCAGGCAAAGCGCAGATCCATGTGCGTCCCGCGCTCCAGAATGCCGTCAAAAGCATCCTCCTTCGTCACCGCTGCAATAATACGGCTGCGGACATAGGCGCTGTTTGCCTCATTGGAGGTCAGCAAAATCGCCATCGTGCCATGCTCGTCAATGCAATAGACCTTATCCTCTACGCGCACGCTGTCCATCACCAGCTCCGCCAGCCGCTTGCGCAGTTGGATATAGCGGCTGTGGGACAGCATCCCGTGCAGTTCACTTTCGTAGCGCATCTGGATAATCATCAGCGAAATCGGCAGATGGTTGCGGACGCAGTAGCCCGTCATCATCTGCGCATCGCGGTACATGGCGCGCAGGTTGTACAGCTCCGTCACATCGTCCACCAGCACCTGTTCATCCACCTGACGGCGCAGCAGCTTGTTCTCAGCATTGACGTGGCGCATACTGCGGGAGAAGAGCGCCGCCGCGCCCGATCCCAGCAGCGGCAGTACAGTCACAAAATAATCGGTCAAGTACACCGTTTCGCCCACGGCATAAAAAGAATACAGCTTATACGCCACCCAGCCGCAGGTAATCGTCGCCGCAAGCGCCGTGCCGGTGTTGACGCGATCCATAAAGCCGCACAGCACGGCAATATCCATCAGGAACAGCAGCAGCAAATACGTCGTCTGCGTATCCGCAGGTGCCCAAATCATCAGCAGCGCCTGCATAAACGCCCAGATCAGCAGCAAAATGATAGCCGCGTCCCGCGCTACCAGTGCCGATTGCGTTTCGTTTTTCATGGCAGCCTCCTTTATTGCCCGTCCGTTTCAATAATTTTCAGTCGGTGGAGTCCCTCAGTGCACGCCATAATCGCCAGCAGGTCAATCAGACAGCCCATCAGGAAGCTCTGGCGCAGCAGCAGACTATCGCCGCTGAGGATGACGACCGTCATCAGCTCGACAGTAACCGCCGCGAAAAGCAGCACGCTGAGCATGGTGTAGACACTCGCGGCTTCCCTGCCGGATTCCAGCTTTTCGTCCGCTTTGCGGCGGAAGAAGAGGAAGGCGACGACCAGCAGGAGCAGCGACGCCGCCGTTTGCGGGGCGGAACGCTCCTTGAACGTTGACCAGATAGAGAGGAACAGAGCCTTTGCCCGCGCGGGCATTCCGCTGGACTGCTCGTAGTTGCCGGAATAATCCGTTCGCGTGAAGAACGCGTTGCGCACGCCGACCTCAAACAGCCCCAGCAATTGAATCGGATGGCGCAGGTAATACAGCGTCACGTCCGCCGTCGTGTAGTGGTCAAGAAAACCCTCATCCAGCGCGCCGCTTTCCGGCAGCACAACGGGGTAGCTCTGCGTGGAATACGTGTCCGTCAGCACGGAATACCGCGCCTCAATGCCGAACTGCGCCAGTGCTTTTTCCGGGTCAGTCGCCTCAAAGAGAACGCCGCGCGTCATTTGGTCGTACTTCTCGTTAACCGTCTGATTGTTGACCATATCGCCCGTCTGCATGACGCTGACGACGCACAGCAGCACTGCAAGGAGCAAATACAGCCCCTTATGAAGCGCATCCGCTTTGTGACGCATGAGCATCCAGTACGCAACAGAAAAGACGACGCCCATCAGCGCGCAGTACTGGTTGACCGCCATCATCAGGATGACCGTGACGGCAAGCCCAATCTGCGGCAGAAAGCGGTTCAGGCTTTCCGGAATCTGCAGGACGCAGTTCGCCAAGGCAACCATCAAAATCAGCTCAATGGGCTGTGTGTAGAAGGATGCAAAGCGGGTTATCATGGCGGTATCGCCGAAAATCAGCACAGCAAAAACCGCGATAAACAGCCCCTCGGAGTAGACTTTGACGCGTCCCAGCAGCTTGGAGAGCATCGGGATGAGAAGCAGGATGTAAATCAGCAGATAGATTGCTGCGAGGAAGCGCATGTCAAACAGCCCGTCGTGCGTCACCAGTTCGTCGATGACGACCGCTGTGCGTACCAGTATCCGCTGAATTAGCGGCGTTGTACCGGTCGGAAGCGCGGACGAGCCGACGTTATAGACACGCTCATAATAGTTGAAGAAAGCGCTTGTATCAGACGGGTCAAGCCGGGACAGCCCGGTATCCGCCAGCACAGCGGCAAAGCTGCCGTCGTTGGACAGTCCCAGATACGGCGGGACAAAAAGTGTAATCGACGCTGTAATCGCAATCACCAGCACCACCATCAAGGCAAGGTGCTTGGGGCGGTAGCGCTTGCGCATCGCGCGGTCAAACCGGCGGATGGCGTTCAAAAGCAGGTGGTACAGCTTGACAAACAAGCCGCTGAGCTTCACAATCAGCCACGCAATCGCGCGCACACTGCACTCTCCTTTCCTGCGTTACGGCTTCATGGCCATGAGCGCAAAAAGAGCTTCCAATTCATCAAATGTATAGGATGTTTCGCCTTTGACGCTGCCATAAGCGCCCGCGAATGTCCCCGTCGCAACGCGGCGGTTCTCCAGCTTCGCCAGCGACAGCCGCGCAAGCTCCGTGTGCCCGCTGACTGCGCCGACCTGTGCCAAGACGGCGTATGACCCAATCGCCTCATAGCGGAATCCATAGCCGACCTGCCCGTTTGACGCGTACTGCGCATAAATCGCGCCTGCGCCAAGCTGCGCATCCAGCCAATCCAGCGTCTGCTCCCCTGCCGCGCTGATTTGCGCCGCGTGCAGGATTGTCAGCGCCGCTTCGGTCATCTGCGCCGCCGCATTGCTGAACATATCCTTTGCCGGGGTATAGGAGGCGCGGTAGAGCGGGAGTTCGCTGCTCATGAGCGCGCGCGAATCAGTCAATATGGCTTCGCTGCGGTTCGCGACGGCTGTCCATCGGACGTCATAGGCGGATAAAGCTCGTATTGTCTGCACATCCAGATAGCACAGGGTAACACGATCGCCGCGCCCCGAACCATCGACGTTCGCAAAGCTGACCAGCGCATCATCCACCACGCAGGCAGTGTACAGCGCCGCCGCCCGTTCGCGGATTTCACGCTCATAGCCGCCCCATACCGCATCCGCTTCCATCAGCGCGCGAAGAATGCGCAAATCATCCAGCGACGCATTAGCCGCCGCTTTTTCGCCTGCCTGAATCCGCCAGACAGTTATGCCGCCGACGGTCATTTTGTCACGGACATAACGCCAGGCATCGGAGAAGAGCGCCGCATCCTCCGTTTGCGCTGCATAGAGCATGGTCTGCCCCATCGTCTCGGAAAGCACAGTATCGCCCGGATGAACCTCGCCGCCGGACAGCGTATAGGTGGATGGAATCGCCCCATCCGCCTGAATCAGCTGGTTCAAAAACGCGAGCGTCTGCTGTGCCGGATGCTGTGCCGCGTCCAGCAGCTGCGCCATTTCATCCGCATTCGGCATATCCGCCGTTGCGCGAAGCAGCTGCCCCTGCGAATCGAAAACCGCCAGAGACGGCACGCTCCGCAGTCCCAGCGTGTGAAAGAGCGCCGCGTCCGCATCCATGTACAACGGAATGCCTGTAATGCCGCATTCAGTCAATTCTGCTTCCGCCTTCTCGCGTGTGTCGCCGCGAATCCCCTCTCGGCAGACAAGGACGACCTGCGCTCCCGCCGCTTGTGCGGTCTGTACCGCCGCCCCAAAGTCGCCCGCCAAGTACACCTGGCAGTCCGGACACCAGCTTGACCAGAACAGCAGGATGGTCGTTTGTCCGCGCAGGGCGGATAGGCGCACCGGATTTCCGTCCGCGTCGGTCAAATCTCCGTCGTAAGGCAGAAACCACTTTGCCGGGTCGGGTGCAAGGTCGGACGCCATCAGCAACTCATCCGAATCTGCGGTATCCGTCGTTGCCGGCAGAATGTCCGGCGAATCCTCGCGGGTTTGCAGCAGTCCGGCGCCGACGATGGCCATACCCGCCGTCAGCAGAATCATCAGGCTGATCAGCACAGCGAGGATGCGTTGGTATGACTGTTTTTTCATGCAGAACGCTCCTCCCCGTGTTTCGACGATGATTGTATGTGCGCCCCGCGCGGTTTATTCACACAGAATATCCGCAATCCGTTCGCAGGCGTGTCCGTCGCCGTAGGGATTGCTGGCGTGCGCCATCGCCGCGTAAGCCGCCGGGTCATCCAGCAGACGAGTAAACTCGCGGTAAATCGACTCTTCCGACGTGCCGACGAGCTTGAGCGTGCCCGCCGCAACGCCTTCCGGGCGCTCGGTCGTGTCGCGCATGACCAAAACAGGCTTGCCCAGACCGGGCGCTTCCTCCTGAATACCGCCGGAATCGGTCAGAATCAACGTGCTGTGCGCCATGATATTGTGGAAATCCAGCACATCCAGCGGCTCAATGATGTGCAGACGTTCCAGCCCGGACAGTTCTTCCGCCGCTTCCTGCCGAACAACTGGATTCAGGTGAATCGGGTAGAGCGCCTTGACATCGGGGTGCTCCGTCAATACGCGGCGAATCGCGCGGAACATATGGTGCATAGCTTCGCCAAGGTTCTCCCGCCGATGCGCGGTGATGAGAATCAGGCGGCTGCCCTGCGCCCACGTCAGTTCCGGGTGGGTGTAATCCGCGCGAACGGTGGTTTTCAGCGCGTCGATAGAGGTGTTGCCCGTCACGAAGATAGACGATTCGTCTTTGCCCTCGCGCAGCAGGTTCTGCTTTGCCTTTTCCGTCGGCGCAAAATGATACCGGCAAATCAGTGAAACTGCTTGCCGGTTGAACTCTTCCGGGAAAGGGCTTTCGAGGTTGTAGGTACGAAGCCCAGCCTCCACATGTCCAACCGGAATATGCAGATAGAAGCATGCCAGTGCGGTAACAAATGCCGTGCTGGTATCACCATGCACGAGCGTCAAATCAGGCTTCTCCTGATTGAGAACTGCCTGAATGCGCGTCAGGATAGCGGTAGTAACATCGAAAAGCGTCTGGTTCGGCTGCATAATCGCCAAATCGTAATCCGGCACGACCGAAAACGCATCCAGCACCTGCTGAAGCATCTGCTTGTGCTGCCCCGTGACGCAGACAACTGTCTGCACCTGCGGGCGGCGCTTCAACTCATTGACCAGCGGACACATCTTGATGCCCTCCGGTCGAGTTCCGAAAACAAGCATGATTTTCTTCATCTTGCGAAGATTCTCCTTTCACGGATAAGGCGATTCTCATCCGCTGCTGCCTTGAAATGCCATTTGCAGTACAATTTCATTATAATCTGTTTTTGTTCAAAAATCAACACTCCATTCGCACATGAAAATGGCTATTTCACGCTAATTCGCGCTTTTTTGCCATGTTTTCCTTGCAAATGTGAAGCGGCATGTCCAAAGCGATGATAGGGACAGACACGTTTTTCATCCTACCATCACATTCCGCGCATACCAAATAGCGGATGCCTCCCGTAAGCAGCAGGAAAGCATCCGCAAAAGAAGCTATGGGCAAAAAGTCACTACAGCATCTTACGCCATGCGCGACGCGATGGCTTCGAGGAACGTGCGGCTGTTGACCGCCTGCGCAGGCGTCCCCTCCCACAGCAGCGCAAGGTCTTTGGTCATTACGCCGCTTTCGATGGTGTCGATGGTCGCCTTTTCCAGCTTGTCGGCAAACGCCATCAAGTCCGGCAGATGATCCAGTTCGCCGCGCTTGCGGAGCGCGCCAGACCACGCGAAAATCGTCGCGACGGGGTTGGTCGACGTCTCCTCGCCCTTCAGATACTTGTAGTAGTGGCGCGTGACTGTACCGTGCGCGGCTTCGTACTCAAACTTGCCGTCCGGCGAAACGAGCACGGAGGTCATCATCGCCAGGGAGCCGAACGCCGTCGCCACCATGTCGGACATCACGTCGCCATCGTAGTTCTTGCACGCCCAGATAAACCCGCCCTTGCTGCGCACGACGCGCGCCACGGCATCATCAATCAGCGTATAGAAATAGGTAATACCCGCCTGCTCAAACTCTTCCTTATACTGCGCATCGAAAATTTCTTGGAAAATGTCCTTGAAGCGGTGATCGTAGGTCTTGCTGATGGTATCCTTCGTGGAGAACCACAAGTCCTGCTTGACCGACAGCGCGTACTGGAAGCAGGCATGGGCAAAGGACGTAATCGACGCATCCAGATTATGAATGCCCTGCACGACACCCGGCCCCTTGAAATCGAAAATCGTCTGGCGAATCTCCTGCCCATCCACGCCCGTGAACACCAGCTCCGCCTTGCCCGCGCCGGGGATGCGGATTTCCGAATTGCGGTAGACGTCGCCATAGGCATGACGGGCGATGGTAATCGGCTGCTGCCAAGTACGCACCGTCGGGCGAACGCCGCTGACGAGAATCGGCGCGCGGAAGACCGTGCCGTCGAGCATAGCGCGAATCGTGCCGTTGGGCGACTTCCACATCTCGTGCAGGTTGTACTCCGTCACGCGCTGGGCATTCGGAGTGATGGTCGCGCACTTGACCGCGACACCGTACTTCTTCGTCGCGTTGGCGCTGTCAATCGTCACCTGATCATGCGTTTCGTCGCGGTGCGGCAGACCGAGATCGTAATACTCCGTCTTTAAGTCCACGAACGGCTCAATCAGCAGCTGCTTGATGTCTGCCCACAGGATGCGGGTCATTTCGTCGCCATCCATCTCCACCAGCGGCGTTTTCATCTGAATCTTTTCCATAATAATGCGCTCTCCTTGCCTTTCCGCTGATGCTTCCTTGCACCGCAGATTTTTTACGCTTCCATTGTACCCCACGCCTTCCCTTTTCGCAAGGGTGAAACAGCAAAAGAACAGGAGCGGCTACAGGCTGCAAAAAAACAAAATAATTCTCGCAAGATACCTTGACAGGCGAAGTATCTTGTGATATAGTAATACTCGTCAAGGCGAGATACCAAGACAAGGGATGAACCATAGGAGGTGAAGCATATGGCATTGTCCGCAGATATTCTTCGCGGCTATACCGACACCATTATTCTGCACCAGCTTTCCCACGGCGACAGCTACGGCTACCAAATCAACAAGACCATTTCGACGCTCAGCGGCGGCGAGGTGGAGCTGAAAGAAGCGACGCTGTACACCGCTTTCCGCCGGCTGGAGGCCGCCGGGCTGATTCAGTCCTACTGGGGCAGCGAGACGTCCGGCGCGCGCCGCCGCTACTACGCCATCACGGCGCTGGGGCAGGAAAAGCTCATCAGCGATTTGGCGGCGTGGGAGGACACGAAACGCCAGCTTGACCAGCTATTGGAGGGATAACATTATGTGCAAGGAAATTTTCGCATTCCGTCGGGTAACGCCGTTTTCAGACTTTTCTCTGGCGGAGCGTTTGATTGGCGATACCATCTCGTGGGAGGAAATCAGCCGGCAGCGGCTGCAGAACGCAAATCAGGAGAATCAGGAGGAACAGCACTATGCGTAACGAAACGGTCGAGCGGATTGTGAATCTGCTCTTTCAGGATGTGGAAATGACGGACGAGGTGCAGGCACTCTACGACGAGACGATGAGCAACTGCCAAGAGCGCTATCAGGACATGACGTCCCGCGGGCTGAGCGACGATGACGCGATTGCCGCCGTCGTCGAGAGCTTGAAGGGCATGGAGGATGTCATCAGCCAGTACCCGAAGAAGTCTGAAGCGCCCGAAGCGGAAGAAGCGCCGAAGAGCGCGGATGTGCCGGTCGATGACGATGGGGACGGCGAGCAGACGGATTTCACTTTCCATCCGGCGGATATTGGGCGCATCGAAATGACGATGGTGTGCGACGACGTGCATTTGGAGGAATCGCCGGACGGGGACGTGCATGTCCGCTTTGAGGATGCGGAAGGCGCAAAGGCGTCCATCTGCCGCATTGAGGACGGCGTTCTGCGCGTCTGCCGCGACCCCGATGCCCCGAAGCGCAACCGAAGCAGCTTCACCGTCAGCGGCAGTTTCGCCAACGGGCGGCTGTATGTGAAGAAGCCGAACGGCGAATACTTCTTCTTCGGCGACAAGAAGAGCGACAAGCAGGTGGAAGCGGAAGCGGAAGCCGAGCGGCACGCCAAGGAATTCGAGCAGCACGCTAAAGAATTCTCGGACAACATGTCGAAGATGGGGTTCCAGCAGGAAAGCACAGGTGACGGCAAGAACGCGAACAGCATCGAAAGCATGATTGACAGCTTCGCCAGCACCGCTTCCCGCTTCGGGCAGGAACTGGGCAAGCTGTTCTCCAGCATCAAGCCGAACATCACCGTTTCCCGCAGCATCGGCGACGTGACGCTGTGCATCCCGCGCATCTTCGACAAGCCCATTAGCGTCCTGACGACCTCCGGCGACATCGAGGCGCGCGACATCCACGTCACCGACCTGAACTTTACCAGCACATCCGGCGACATCAGCGTCGAACTGTTCGCCCCGCTGAATCACGGCGCATTCACCACCACCAGCGGCGATATCGACATTGAAGCCGATGCAAACGATGTGCAGATTTCCACCGTCAGCGGCGACGTGGAGATTCACGGCGATTACGACCATCTGAAATTTGCCAGCACCAGCGGCGACGTGGAACTGGAAGCGAAGGTGCGGCAGTGTGACTTTAGCAGCGTTTCGGGCGACTTAGACCTGCGCTTCACGGGCGCGCTGTCGCTCATCAACGGCAGCACGACCTCCGGCGACATTGACGTGGAGCTGCCGGATGACACGGGGACGAACAACATCGACGTCCACAGCCGTTCGGGTGACATTTCGATGCGCCGTTCCGGGCGCAGGGGCAGCAGAACCGTGACGGGCAGCATCCGGAGCGTTTCGGGGGATATTGAGATTCACTGATAATAC
>ERZ772875.2349-NODE-2349-length-14098-cov-4.478673_pt1 | contig 14098 bp, 9 predicted proteins | sample MGYA00580585_ERZ772875 | MGnify/ENA primary metagenome ERZ772875 (study PRJEB29015, sample SAMEA2737736) | human gut metagenome | biome: human gut; feature: human-associated habitat; material: faeces | place: China | collected 2012 ... | reverse complement strand
TGAACTTCTCGATACGTCCACGAGCTGCAGCAGCTTTCTGCTGGCCAGTGTAGAACGGATGGCATTTAGAACAGATCTCAACGTGGATCTCTTTCTTGGTAGAACCTGTTACGAAAGTATTTCCGCAGTTGCAGGTAACAGTTGCCTGATGGTATTCTGGATGGATTCCTTCTCTCATTTTATTCACCTCTTCTTAATATTGTTATCTTCTCAGATTTACTCTGATGATTTCGTATTTCAGGCTGACAAAATCTCATCAACCTTGCACAGCTTTCTCATTGTATCACACAATTTTGAAAATTGCAAGCCTTATACTATTTTTTGTTTCTTTAAAATTTGAATCAGTTCGCCGTTGTTTCTGGTACGGTCAAACATGTTCAGAATATTTTCCACGGCTTCCTCGGATTTCATGCCGTTTAATGCCTTCCGCATATTGTAAACGGCCTCCTGCTCATCCGGTGTCAGAAGCAGATCTTCTCTTCTTGTTCCTGATTTTAAGATATCAATAGCAGGAAACATTCTTTTTTCGGAAAGCTTGCGGTCCAATACCAGTTCCATATTACCGGTTCCCTTAAATTCTTCATAAATTACATCATCCATTTTACTTCCCGTATCCACAAGCGCTGTAGCAAGAATAGTAAGGCTTCCGCCCTCTCTCATATTTCTGGCCGCACCAAAAAAGCGTTTCGGCATATGAAGAGCCGCCGGGTCCAGACCACCGGAAAGAGTTCGTCCGCTGGGCGGTATGATCAGGTTGTATGCCCTTGCCAGTCTTGTAATAGAATCAAGAAGAATTGTAACGTCTTTTTTATGTTCCACCAGACGACGTGCACGTTCTATTACCATTTCAGACACACGTTTATGATGTTCCGGAAGCTCATCAAATGTAGAATAAATGACTTCCACATTATCGCCACAGATGGCCTCCCTGATATCTGTAACCTCCTCAGGACGCTCATCGATCAGAAGAATGATCAGATGCATGTCCGGATTGTTTCTCAGAATAGACTTTGCCACATCTTTCAGCAAAGTTGTCTTACCGGCTTTCGGAGGAGATACGATCATTCCTCTCTGTCCTTTACCGATAGGGCTGATCAGATCTACGATCCTCATGGCAACTGTGCCGCCCGGTCTTTCCATTATCAGTCTCTCATTTGGAAAAATCGGTGTCATATCTTCAAAATTATATCGTCTCTGCCCTTCACTGGGATGGAATCCGTTGATAGAGGTCACATATAGCAGGGCACTGAATTTCTCTCCCTGTGTTTTGATACGGATATTCCCCTTAATAATATCACCTGTTTTCAGGTTAAATCTGCGTATCTGAGAAGGTGATACATAAATATCATTTTCCCCCGGAAGATAATTCTCACATCGGATAAACCCATATCCATCCGGAAGTACCTCAAGGATTCCGTCTGCTCTCTCTCCACTGTCAAGCTGTACTGCCTCTGCCGGGGCATGATACTGTGTACGTTCCAGTGTTTTGTTATACTGGGGGATTCTCTCTCCGTTACCTTCCACTTCACTCTGCTGCGGTTTCTCCCGGACTGTTTCCTGTTTTTTTGTCTCACCTTCCAGTTCATCTTCGTGAAGCATTCTCTCGATCAATTCCGGTTTTCTCAATGCTGAAACCCCTTTTAATCCTCTGGCTTTTGCCAAATCCTTTAAAGTTGCCAGTGATAATGATTCATACTTTTCTCTCATAAAATAATCCTCTGCTTTTTGTTTTGATTGTTAATATTGATAATTATTTTTATTTTTGTTTTTTTGACTTCCTATGTATCTGAGCAATTTATTCTTTATTAACTTTTCCTGTAACAGTTAGTGGGATAATCTGTCTGAAGTGACACGAATATCAGATCTGCAGCAATGCATATCGCAGGAAAATTATACTCCTGCTCCTGTGTCGACAAGTTAATTCCTGTAGTAATCCTGTCTGCACACCGGTATCTTTATATTTATCTTAGCACATCTTCTTCATAATTGACAATACCATATTATTCCAAATCTTTATTATTGGCAAGCTGTTTTATACGTCATAAAACTGATATTATCGACATAAAAGCAGAAATCCGGAGACATAAAATATGTCCCCGGATTTCCGGTAAATCAGATATTAATAACACTTATTTAAGAAGACAATTAATGTACCAGATTTCCCACTAATCCATAAGAAACAATAATGACAGTTGCCATAATAATGCCACAAAAAATTGCCAGAGAGGACTTCTTAATATCAATTTCCAGAAGAGATGCAATCAGAGATCCTGTCCATGCCCCTGTTCCCGGAAGCGGAATTCCCACAAACAGCATCAGTCCCCAAAACTCATATTTCTTTACCTGATCACTTTTTCTCATTGCCCTGTCTTCCAATTTCATAACAAGTCCCCGAAAGAGTTTCGTCTTTTTTAAAACCTTGAAAATCTGTCTGATAAACAACAGAATAAACGGAATAGGAATAATATTTCCAACAATACACAGTGGAATTGCCTTTGCAGCCGATATCTTAAGTAAGGATGCTGCAAGCAATCCTCCCCTGAGTTCCAAAAGCGGAATCATTGAAATAATAAAAACTGCCCCTTCCGGTGAAATATATTGTGACAGATTCTGCGAGAACCAATGTACCAGTGCTTCCATAAAACCTCCTAACTTTTACTTCAGATAATCCTTCAAAAAATCAATAAATTTCTGCATTTCTTCCTTTGTTCCAACTGTGATACGAAGGAAATTGTCAATTCTGTCCTTCTGGAAGTAACGAACATAAATATGCTGCCCTCTCAATGCCTCAAAAAGTTCTTTCGCAGGGCAGGTTTTATGCGTAGCAAAAATAAAGTTAGACATAGAATCCTGAAAAGAGAATCCCAGTGCCTTCAATTCTTTCTTTGTCCATTCTCTTGTCTCTATGATTTTATTACATGTCTCATCAAAATATGCTTTATCTTCAACTGCCGCCACACCTGCAGCAATCGCTGTACGGTCCATAGTATAAGAATTAAAAGAATACTTCACATCATTCAGGAATCTGATCAGTTTCTCATTTCCACACGCAAAACCAATTCTCATCCCAGCCATAGAACGCGACTTGGAAAATGTCTGTACGACCAGAAGGTTGTCATATTTTTCAATCAATGGAAGCGCCGACTGACCACCAAAATCCACATAAGCCTCGTCCACGATCACAATCACATCAGGATTATGGCGGATAATATCCTCCACTTCCTCCAGCGGCATCTCCACACCTGTCGGCGCATTCGGATTCGGGAATACAATTCCTCCGTTTTCTCTGAAATAATCTTCCTTCCTTATATGAAAGTTCTCATCCAGTGCCGGTCTCTCATATGGAATGCGAAACAGGTCTGCCCATACATCATAAAAAGAATATGTGATATCCGGAAAAAGAACCGGCTTCTGTGAATTAAAGAATGTAAGGAAACTCATGGCAAGCACATCATCGGAACCTACTCCCACAAAAACCTGTTCATCCTTCAGCCTGTAATTCTTTGCAATGGCATGTACCAGTTCTCCTGCTGTAGGATCCGGATAAAGTCTCATAGTATCTGTATCCATCTCCCTCAACGCCTTCTCCACTCCAGGTGCCGGCGGATACGGATTCTCGTTGGTATTCAGCTTGATCATATCCGGCTGATTGGGCTGCTCGCCTGGTGTATATGGTATTACTTTACGTATATTTTCTTCCCATCTGCTCATTTATCTGATTCCTTTCATGTTTTTTATTGTTTTTCACTTTCGTCAGTATAACATTAATCTCTATTTTCGTAAATCAACTTTTTGCATTTTACTGATTGACAAACCCACTTTGCAAGTTTATAATAGGCGGCAGAAAAGATAAGAAGGATCAAAACGTTGAAGAGAAGAGTACGCTGAGGAACGTTACAGAGAGAAATGTATACCGGTGCAAGCATTTCATCGCGAACCAGCCGAAGACCACCTCTGAGTGACTTTAATACAGTCCGGTGATTCCGTTACCATCGAATGAAGCGGTTCTGATCAGATGATTTATCCATCAGTAATGTATCAGAACAACCGGGGTGGAACCGCGAGTAATGTTATCTCGTCCCCTACAGTATTTAACCGTACTGTAGGGGATTTTTTTATTCTTTCTTTTACCCCTTCGCAGTACAAAAAACTGTTACTGTTCACTCCGTTCTCAACAACACGCTCCGTGGGATATCAACAGTGAACAGCAACTATAACAAATCCATACTAACGTAAAGGAGATAATCATCATGATCGTAACATTAAAAGACGGCTCAAAAAAAGAATACGCTGAAGCAAAATCCGTAATCGACATTGCTTACGACATCAGCGAGGGACTTGCACGTGCTGCCTGTGCAGGAGAAGTAAACGGAGAAGTTGTAGACCTGAGAACAGTTATTGACAGTGACTGCGAATTAAACATCCTGACAGCAAAAGATGAAAAAGGACTTGCAGTTCTCCGCCATACAGCATCCCACGTACTTGCCCAGGCAGTACAGACCTTATTCCCGGATGCAAAGGTTGCTATCGGACCTTCTATTGATACAGGATTCTACTATGATTTCGACTGCCCTCCATTCTCCCGTGATGACCTGGATGCAATCGAAAAAGAAATGAAAAAGATCATCAAAAAAGGCGCTAAGATTGAACGCTTCACAAAATCAAGAGAAGATGCCATCGCATACTTCCAGGAGAAAAATGAACCATACAAGGTAGAACTTATCGAAGATCTTCCGGAAGGCGAAACGATCAGTTTCTATTCACAGGGAGAATTTACCGATCTGTGCGCAGGTCCGCATCTTATGACAACAAAACCGGTGAAAGCATTTAAATTAACAAGTCTTGCAGGCGCTTATTGGAGAGGCGACGAACATAATAAAATGCTTCAGAGAATTTACGGAACTGCTTTTTCCAAAAAGGCAGAGCTTGAAGAATATCTGACGATGATTGAGGAAGCGAAAAAGCGTGATCACAGAAAACTTGGAAAAGAACTCGGTCTGTTTATGATGCGCGAAGAAGGACCGGGATTTCCGTTTTTCCTTCCGAACGGTATGGTTCTGAAAAACACACTGCTTGATTACTGGAGAGAGATTCACCGCAGAGCGGGATATGTAGAAATTAATACGCCGATTATGTTAAGTCGCCATTTATGGGAAACATCAGGTCACTGGGATCATTATAAAGAAAATATGTATACAACAGTAGTTGATGAGGAAGATTTCGCAATTAAACCGATGAACTGTCCGGGCGGAATTCTTGTGTATGAGTCAGAGCCGCGTTCTTACCGTGATCTTCCGATCCGTATGGGAGAGTTGGGACTTGTGCACCGTCATGAAAAATCAGGTCAGCTCCACGGATTAATGAGAGTTCGCTGTTTTACACAAGATGATGCGCATATTTTCATGACGCCGGAACAGATTAAAGATGAGATCAAAGGCGTTGTAAAACTGATCGACGAAGTGTATAGTTTGTTTGGATTTAAGTATCATGTCGAGCTTTCTACACGGCCGGACGACAGTATGGGAAGTGATGAAGATTGGGAAATGGCGACAGATGCTCTTAGAAGCGCGCTTGATGATATCGGACTTCCGTATATTGTAAATGAAGGGGACGGAGCTTTTTACGGTCCGAAGATCGACTTCCATCTGGAAGATTCTATCGGAAGAACGTGGCAGTGCGGTACGATCCAGCTTGACTTCCAGCTTCCGCTTCGATTTGAACTTGAGTATACAGGAGCGGACGGAGAGAAGCACAGACCGATTATGATCCACCGCGTTGTATTCGGTTCTATCGAACGTTTCATCGGAATTCTGATCGAGCATTTTGCGGGCGCATTCCCGACATGGCTTGCTCCGGTACAGGTGAAAGTTCTTCCGATCTCTGACAAATATCTTGATTATGCAGGTAAAGTGCTTGAAGATCTGAAGGAGGCGGGTATTCGCGCAGAAATTGACAGTCGTGCGGAGAAGATCGGATATAAGATCCGCGAGGCACAGATGAAAAAGATTCCGTATATGCTCGTTGTAGGAGCGAAGGAAGAAGAGGAAGGCAAAGTATCTGTAAGAAGCAGATTTGCCGGAGATGAAGGTCAGTGTGGTCTGGAAGAGTTTATAGAACAGATTAAAGAAGAAGTTGCAGCAAAGAAACTCAGAGAGACAGTGCAGGATAAATAAATCATAAAATAAATTAAGAAGAGTTCAGAACAGATGATACTATCATACTGCTGAACTCTTTTTTGTATTGGGATCAAAATGTAAAAGAAAAAACATCTGTTTTAAGGTTCTTCTTTTTTGTAAGATTCATCGGTGGAAATTGTGACCGGAATGTCGATGATCTTATGCGGAGTAATATTTTTAACTAAATATTCAAATAAAGTTTTGATCAATAAATATCCTTGGTTTACCGGTTCTTGTCCCAATACGAAATCAACAACCTGTGTTTGGAGCAAGTGAATGGAGCCTTCTGTAAGATCGTGACAGATCACATGGATATTCTCAGAATCATCTATGATATCCAAGGCGCTTCCCACTCCGGCTATACCGCCGCCTGTAATATAGATTCCGTCCAGATCGGGAAGTTTGTTACAGTATTCTAAGGTGATGCGAAAGGCATCTTCTTTTTTATCTTGATTTTCAGAAATGCCGACGATTTTGATATCCGGTCGTGTTTCCGAGATTTTATTTTGAAAACCAAGCAGTCTTTGCTGATGGCATGAAAGTTTTGTACTGCTGATAATGATTCCTATTCTGGCATCTTTCGGAAGAATCTTACACATTAATCCGGCTGCGGTTCTTCCGCCTTTATAATGATCCTGTCCGATAAAGCATAAACTTTTTACTTCGGGAGCAGGAGAGTTAAAGGTGATTACGGCGATTCCTTTTTCGATAAGGGAGTTAAGAAGGGCGTAAACATTTGGGTGATCCAGAGGAAAGACTGCCATTCCGCTGACTCCGTTTTCAGTTAAATCGTTAATAATCCGGATTTCTTCGGAAGGATCAAGACTGGTCATCAGTTTGATGATTACTTCGATTCCAAAAGCAGAAAATTCCTTCTTGGCACGGTTGATTCCCGAAATAATATCATGGATAAAGGGGTTATAATCCGGTGTTAAGATGACCCCGATTTTTAAGGATTCCTTTTTAGATACTAACGCTTTGGCAAGGAAGTTCGGTTCATAGTGCAGTTCTTTTGCGATTTTCAAAACTTTTTGGCGCGTTGCCTCGCTGACTCCGGAACGATTGTTTAGTACCCGGTCTACAGTACCTCGAGAAACGTTTGCCAGCTCTGCAATTTGTTTTACGGTTACCGCCATGTAATAATCACCTCCCATATAATACCATTTTTACTGCTAATAATATAACATAATATCGTGCTCGTGTCTAGTTACAAAAAATAAGAGTTTGTGCAAAAAAAATATATGTAACATACAACTCAATATAAATGTAAAAAATGCACAAAAAATACAGTGAAAAAATGGTGAATATATAGTATTGAAACAATAAAATGAACATGGTACTATAAATACAAGAAAAACGTGCACGAGCACGAAAAAGAAGGAGGATGAAGATGAAATTTGGAACATTATATTCTTATTGGGGAACAAAATGGCAATGTGATTATTTGAAAACATTAAAACGAGTTTCAGACATCGGATTTGACATTTTGGAAATGGGTGCTCCTCACTTGTTGGAAATGTCAGATTATGAACTTTCAGAATTGAGGCGCGCGGCGAAAGATATGGATATGGTATTGACGGCAAATATCGGACCGGCAAAAGATAAAGATCTTGCTTCTCCTGATCCGGATATACGAAAAGCGGGAGTAAACTATTTGATCGATATATTAAAAGCAATGGAAAAAGTAGGATCTAAATCACTTGTTGGAGCAATGTATTCTTATTGGCCGTGTCAATTTGAAATAACGGATAAGGAAGCTGCCTGGGAGAGAAGCATCGAGGGGATGAAAGAGGTTGCAGAAGCTGCGGAATCATTGGGAATCGAATGCTGTCAGGAAGTTTTGAATCGATATGAAACTTATATTATCACAGATTGCAGGGAAGGATTGGAATACTGCAGGAGAGTCGGAAGTGAAAACGTTAATCTCCTTCTTGATACATTTCATATGAATATCGAAGAAGATAATATTCCGGAGGCTATCCGGCTTGCAGGAAGAAAATTGGGCCATCTGCATGTGGGAGAATCAAACAGAAAGCTTCCGGGAATGGGATCCCTTCCTTGGAGAGATATCGGACGGGCGCTAAGAGATATCGGATATGAGAAAGGCGTCGTTATGGAACCGTTTCTTCTTCAAGGAGGAGAGGTCGCTCGGGACTGTAAAGTGTGGAGAGATTTAAGTGGGAATGCAGATGAGAAAATGCTGGATCGCTATATAAAAGAATCTTTAACATTTTTGAAACATGAATTTACGTTTTGAGGAGAGGATATGAAATGGCAGAAATTTGGACGATGGGTGAAATGATCGTGGAAATTATGCGGGAGAAAGAAAATGAGCCACTGGATAAAGCAGGAGTTTTTCGAGGACCTTATCCGAGCGGAGCACCGGCGATTTTTATTGATACAGTGGCGAGACTCGGACATAAGGGCGGAATTATCGGAGGAGTAGGCAAAGACGATTTTGGAAAATGTCTGTTGGACAGATTGAAAAGTGACGGAGTCGATGTGTCGCATGTGATTGAAAATCCAAAAAAAGCTACAGGATGTGCGATTGTAACATATTTTGATGATGGCTCCCGAAAATTTATTTTTCATATGGGGAATACTCCGGCTGTTGAAGCGAAAGCGCCGCAGAAGGATGTGCTGGATGGAGTTCGGTATTTTCATGTAATGGGCTGTTCTTTGTTTGCTGATATAGAGTTTGCAAAAGAAATTTTAAAAGCGGCACAAACGGCAAAAAAAATAGGGGCGAAGGTTTCTTTTGATCCGAATATCAGAAAAGAATTAATAGGGGAAAAAGAGACGGATAAAATTCTGGAGAATCTGATGCGGTTGACGAATGTTTTTTTGCCCGGGGAGGAAGAACTTCTTTTGTTGACAGGAAAAGAAACAGTGGAAGAAGCTGTTGAAGAATGCTTTAAAAATCCTGAGCTTGAAATATTGGCATTAAAGCAAGGTTCGCGGGGGTCAAAGATTTATACGAAGGAAAAAACGGTTGAAACAGGAATTTACAGAATTCAGCCTGTAGATGCAACCGGAGCCGGAGATAGTTTTGACGCGGCGTTTATCTGCGGACTGTGTGAAGGAAAGAGAATTGAAGAGGCGGCGAAAATGGCAGCAGCAGCAGGTGCGATTAATACAGCGGCGTTTGGTCCTATGGAAGGAAAGATCAGCGTGGAAGCGATAGATAAGATGATAAAGGAGGAATGAAAATGAAAAAAGTAAATATCGGAGTAGCGGGACTTGGATTTGGAAAAGAATTTGCGGCGATTTACTGTGATCATCCGCTTGTTGATAAAGTGGCGATCTGTACAAGGAATCCCGAAACTTTAAATAAAGTGGGGGAAGAACTCGGAATTCCGGAAGAATTAAGATTTACAAATTATGATGATATGATTTCACATGAAGAATTGGATGCGATTCATATTGTGACGCCGATTAAAGAACACTATCCTCAGTCGATCAAAGCGCTAAGAGCCGGGAAACATACTGCATGTACAGTTCCGATGGCGACATCTTTGGATGAGTTGAGAGAGATTGTAAAAACATCCAGGGAAGTTGGAAAAATCTATACGATGATGGAAACTTCGCTTTATACAAGAGAATACCTTTATGTAAAGAGATTAAAAGAAAATGGTGAACTTGGAAAAATTCAGTATTTAAAAGGTGATCATATGCAGAACATGTCTCTGGAAGGCTGGGGAGACTACTGGCAGGGATTTCCGCCGTTTTGGTATGGCACGCATGTACTGTCACCGATTCTGGATCTGGCCGGTACAACAGCTAAGAGTGTGCGGTGTCTTGGAAGCGGAAGGGTAAATAAAGAAAGAGCTGAACATTACGGGTGTCCGTATGCGGTAGAAACCGCTACATTTAGATTGAGAAACAGCGATATCGTAGCAGAGGCACATAGATGTCTTTTCGAGACAGTACGTCAGGTAAGAGAGTGTTTTGATGTTTACGGAGATAAAATGTCGTTTGAGTGGGAGCCGACGGTAGACGAAGGACATACTATTTTCACAGGCATTGATGATTTTACAAAGTTTACAGCTCCGGACACAGCGGAACTTTTGCCAAAAGAGATTCAAAAGTATACGTTGCGTTCAGCTATTAAAGATCCAAATCAGCCGTCCTTTATACAAGGAAGCGGGCATGGAGGTTCTCATCCTCATCTTTGCAATGAATTTGTGAATGCGATCGTAGAGGGAAGACAGCCGTATATGGATGCGGTTCGCTCGGCAAATTATACGGCGGCCGGTATTTGCGCACAGGAATCAGCAGACCATGGCGGAGCAGAAGTAGAAATACCGGATTTTGCAGAAGAATTTTAAGCTGTTTAGGAGGGACTTATGGAAAAATTACTGGAAATGAAAGAAATCTGTAAGTCTTTTGGGACGAATAATGTCCTGAAGAATGTGCAGTTTGATCTTTTTGCCGGAGAAGTTCATGCCTTGATCGGAGAAAACGGAGCAGGAAAATCTACACTAATGAAAATATTAATGGGTATGTATAAAAAGGATTCGGGAAGTCTTTCTGTTTTGGGATCAGATGAAGCGTACACAAATCCGGATCAGGCGCTCAAAGCCGGAGTTGCCATGATTCATCAAGAACTCAATCCGATTCCGGATATGTCTGTTGCTGAAAATATATTTCTTGGGAAAGAAAAAAGAAAATGGATCTTTACGTCTAAAAAAGAGCAGGAAAAAGAGTCAAAAAGATATTTGGATATGTTGGGAATCGATCTGGAACCGTCTGTACTGATGAGAGAATTAAGTGTTTCTGAAATGCAGATGGTGGAAATTGCGAAAGCACTTTCTTATGGGGCAAGAATTATTATCATGGATGAACCTACTTCTGCAATTACAGAAGCGGAAGTGGAGAAATTATTTCAAAATATAAAAATGCTTAAAGAACAGGGAACAGGGATCATTTATATTTCTCATAAAATGGATGAATTGTTTGAAATATCGGATCGCATTACAGTGCTTAGAGACGGACAGTATGTATTTTCAAAAAAGACAAAAGATCTTTGTCCGAATGATCTGATCAAAGCTATGGTAGGGCGTGAGATCACGGAAATTTATCCGGAAAGTAAGAGTAAAATCGGCGAAGTGATCCTTAAAGTAAAACATGCTTCACGGAAAGGCGAGTTTAAAAAGATTGATTTTGAACTTCGGAAAGGTGAAAAACTTGGAATTGCCGGATTGATGGGAGCCGGAAGAACAGAATTGATGATGGCTGTTTTCGGAGCGGCGAAACTGGAAGAAGGTGAGATTGAAATAGGCGGAGTTCCTGTCAGAATACAAAGTCCGAAAGATGCAATCAGGCAAAAAATAGCGCTTGTGACCGAAGATAGGAAACGTTACGGTTTGAATTTGACGGCATCAGTCGAGGATAATGCGGTTTCTGTAATTGAGAGCAGTCTTTCCAAATTTGGATTTTATAGAAGAAAGTTGGGAAGAAAAGCTGCGGAGGAAATGATCAGCCGTATGAACACAAAAGTTACGGGAATGGATCAGATTGTCGGAAGTCTTTCGGGTGGGAATATGCAAAAAGTTGTTCTTTCAAAATGGCTTTTAAATGATCCTGATATTATCATTTTTGATGAACCGACAAGAGGAATTGATGTTGGCGCAAAAGCAGAGATATATAAGATTATAGAGGAATTAGCCTGTAAGGGAAAGGGAATCATTATTATTTCGTCGGAAATGCCGGAGTTGATCGGGTTAAGTCAAAGAATTATTGTGTTGCATGAAGGAGAACAGACCGGAGAATTGCGAGGAAAAGAGATGACGCAGGAAAATATTATGACTCTTGCATCGGGATACAGAAAGGAGGAAAAAGAATGAAAGTTTTAAGTAAAAATTCTGTTATGGAATTTGTAAAAAAGACGGCAATACTCTGGGTTATGATTATTCTGATCCTTATTTTATCTGTTATCAGTCCAAGCTTTTTCAGAGGGCAGAATCTTCTGAATATTATAAAGCAGGCGTCTATTACAGGGGTAATCGGCGTAGGGATGACATTTGTTTTGATCACAGGAGGGATTGATCTTTCCGTCGGATCTGTAATGGCGTTATCGGGAACAATGGCTGCATCTGTAGCTGTGGCAGAAAAAAATATGCCGATTGCTCTGGTTATTTTAGTTGGAGTCGGACTTGGGGCGCTGTGCGGACTTATAAATGGAATCGGTGTATCATACATTGGATTTCCGCCGTTTATTATGACGTTGGGCATGATGACGATTGCAAGAGGGATTCCCCTTGTTTTTACAAACGGAACTCCGATCTTCGGACTATCTGAAGAGTTTAATATGATTGCGAATTCAAGAGTTTTAGGAGTACCTTCACTTGTGATTTTCCTTGTGATCACTGTTTTAGCGGGACATATTATCCTGAGTAAAACTGTTTTGGGAAGACGGATTTATGCAGTGGGAGGAAATGAAGATGCAGCGAGGTTAAGCGGTGTGTCCACTGCAAAAGTAAAGTTGTTTGTTTATGTTTTTTGCGGAATTTTATCGGGAATTGCAGGAATTTTGATTTGTTCAAGAATTACGTCGGGGAATGGCACTGTGGCGGAAGGGTATGAAATGAACGCTATTTCGGCGGCAGTAATCGGCGGTGTCAGCATGACCGGAGGATCGGGAAATGTTCTTGGCATGGTTGTCGGGGCAATGATTTTAACGATTATTCAAAACAGTTTTGATATTATGGGAGTAAATTCGTTTTATCAAAATATCATTAAAGGAATTATTATTTTACTCGCCGTATTTTTGGATTTAAGAGGAAAGAAAAAGAAAAATTAAAAAATGAGTTTTAAGGAGGAAAAATGATGAAGAAAAAGATGTTGGCAGTGGCAGTATGTGTGTCTATGTGTATGATGGCTTTTGCGGGCTGTACAAGTGAATCCGGCGGAGGTTCGGATAAGAAAGCAGAACAGACAGAAGGGAAAAAAGAAGAATCCGGAAAAGTGTTTATGACAGTAAGTAACCAACAGAATGAGTTTATGGTCGGAATGGCAGAAAATTTTAAAGAGGTCGGAGAGGCAGCAGGGTATGAAGTGCAGTTGATGGATGCTGATCTTGATGCTACGAAACAAGTATCTCAGATTGAGACGGCTATTTCTGAAAACGCGGAAGCTATTCTCGTTGAACCGTGCAGCGTGGACGGGTTGACGACAGGGTTGAAAGAGGCTCATGACGCGGGAATTCCGGTGTTTGTTATCCATAATAATGTGTCGGCAACCGACTTGGTCACATCTCTGATTCATGTAGATGTAAGACAAGGCGGGGAATTGAAAATGGAACAGGTTATTAAGGATTGTGGAGAAGATGCTAAAATTGCGATTATGACAGGAACGCTTGGGCAGGATACGACAAATCAGATCTGCGGTGGTTATGACGCTGTTCTTGAAAAATACCCGAATGTAGAAGTTGTATTTGAAGGGGCAGGCAACTGGGGAGCTACGGATGCTGCGCCTTTGGCAGAAAACTGGCTGGCTTCAGGAAAAGAAATTGACGCAATCGTCTGCAACAATGATGGAATGGCTCTCGGAGTAGTGCCTGTATTGAAATCGGCGGGAAAATCGGAACAGATTAAAGTTTACGGTCTGGACGCAACAAATGAAGGATTAAAAGCAGTTGATTCAGGAGAAATGGCAGCGACGATCTATGTTGATTCCAAGGCAGAGATTGAAAAAGCGTTTGAAATGCTTGAAGATCTGAAAGCAGGGAAAAAGGTGGATGCAGAGTATAAAGTACCGTCTGTGCTTGTTACAAAAGAGAATGTAAAAGAATATATGAAATAGCAGGTGAGTCTTATGAAAGCAGCAATATCCGGAGAGACGCTTGGAAGTGTGATGGAATTAGACGAAATTATATATGTCTTTTTGACTATCTTTTTATATCTTCTTAAATGTCCGCAAAG
>ERZ772875.2348-NODE-2348-length-14103-cov-11.144576_pt1 | contig 14103 bp, 10 predicted proteins | sample MGYA00580585_ERZ772875 | MGnify/ENA primary metagenome ERZ772875 (study PRJEB29015, sample SAMEA2737736) | human gut metagenome | biome: human gut; feature: human-associated habitat; material: faeces | place: China | collected 2012 ... | reverse complement strand
GTTTGGCGGCCTCCGGCCGCCCACGGCCGCCTGCGGCGGCCGGCCCTGCGGGCCTCCCCCACCCACCAAGGTTTCTCTTCCATTCCATCAAAAAGCGGCCCCTCCCGGAGCCGCTTTTCTTTTATTCTCTGTTAAATTCCGTCAGCCGCAGGCCCTCGTTGCGCTCCAGCGCCCACTGGATATTCCACTCGCTCGCAAAGAGCAGCAGGTTGTTGCCCTTCAGATCCTGCACCCACTTGGTGTCACTGGTCAGCGTCATGGTCTTAGGGTCGGCGTCGCGGCTTGCGATCCACCGGATATACCCATAGGGCAGGTCGCTGCGCCGGATGTCCACACCGTACTCATTCTTCAGCCGGTATTCCAGCACCTCAAACTGCAGCACACCTACCACACCCACAATCACACGCTCCATGCCGCCGCCCGGCTCGGTAAAGATCTGGATGGCGCCCTCCTGCGCAATCTGGGTAATGCCCTTCACGAATTGCTTGCGCTTTAGGGTATCCACCTGCTCTATCGCCGCAAAGTGCTCCGGCGCAAAGGTGGGAATTCCCTCGAACTGCACCTTCATCTTGGGGTCGCACACCGTATCCCCGATGGAGAAAATGCCGGGGTCGAACACCCCGATGATATCGCCGGCATACGCCTCCTCTATGATCTCGCGGTTTTCCGCCATCATCTGCTGCGGCTGCGCCAGCTTGATGCGCTTGCCCTCCTGCACATGCAGGTACTCGGTGTCCTTCTGGAACTTTCCGGAGCAGATCCGCATAAATGCAATACGGTCGCGGTGGTTCTTGTTCATATTCGCCTGGATCTTGAACACAAAGGCAGAAAAGCCCTCGTCAAAGGGATCCACCACACCATCGGCGGTCTTACGGGGCAGTGGGGGCGTCGTCATCTTCAGGAAGTTTTCGAGGAAGGTTTCTACGCCGAAGTTGGTCAGCGCCGAGCCGAAGAACACCGGGCTGAGTTTGCCGTGCCGCACCTTCTCCAGGTCAAATTCATAGCTCGCGCCGTCCAAAAGCTCTATGTCATCTACCAGCGCCTGCCGCTGGTACGGCCCCAGCAGCTCATCCAGCCGCGCAGTATCGGTAATGTCGCACTCGATGGTCGCCAGCTTATTCTGCCCGTTGTGGAATTCATTAAAGGCCAGAATTTCCCGCCGGTCGCGGTCAAATACGCCCTTAAAATCCACGCCGCAGCCAATGGGCCAGTTCACCGGGTAGGTGCCAATGCCAAATTCCTTCTCCAGCTCCTCCAGCAGGTCAAAGGGATTGCGCGCCTCACGATCCAGCTTATTGATAAAGGTAAAGATGGGAATATCCCGCATGGCGCACACCTTAAAGAGCTTGCGGGTCTGCGGCTCGATGCCCTTCGCGGCGTCGATCACCATTACGGCGCTGTCCGCCGCCATCAGGGTGCGGTAGGTATCTTCACTAAAGTCCTGGTGTCCCGGGGTATCCAGAATATTGATGCAATACCCCTGGTACTCAAACTGCATTACCGAACTGGTAACCGAAATACCGCGCTGCTTTTCGATCTCCATCCAGTCGGAAACCGCATGGCGTGCGGTTTTCTTCCCCTTTACCGAACCCGCCAGCTGAATCGCCCCGCCGTACAGCAGGAATTTCTCGGTCAGTGTGGTCTTACCGGCATCCGGGTGGGAGATAATGGCGAAGGTCCTCCGCCGGCTGATTTCCTCTTTCAAACTTGCCACAGTGTTTCGTCCTTCCTTTGGCACTTATTTTCTGCCGCTTTTCCACCGCGGCGCAAATCACAAGCATATATTTTACCACATTTCCTACCCTATTACAAGGCAGAAGCCCATTTATTCCGTACTTTTTCGGTACATCCAGCTGGGGGTGTCCTCTCCCTCGCCCATGGCATCTCACAGGTACTCCCACCCATACCGCTCATAAAAACGGATATGGTCGGTCAGCAGGTACAGCATTTTTGTCCCCCGCTCCTCCATGCTCTCCCGGTACGCCTCCATCGGGATTCCCCACTTTTGGTGGAACCACGCCGCCGCTTTTTCCAGCCACTCGGCCCGCTCATCTATGTAGATCAGTTCATATCCCATTTTTCTCGGTCTTCTTTCCGCTTGCCGCAGACCCACCTGCTCCGCCGCAGACCCACCTGCTCCGCCGCACACCCGCCTTCGCGGGCGTACCCCGGCGCCCCAACGGGACGCCGGAAGGCCGGGCTTTGCCCGGCAGCGGCTCCGCCGCCTGCCCCTGCACCTACCTTTATTTTACGGTATGCCCAGTTTGCCGACCGCCATTTTTACACAAAGTAAAAATTCACATCCCACGCTGGCAGGCAGGGGTAATGCCGCACATATACCTTATATTCCGGCTGAATAGCCAGCACCTCCAGCGGCAGCCGCCACAGATCCTCGCTGCGGTGGTACCCCGCGATTAGGAGCTTCGGCCGGTGCCGCCGCAGCGTCTTGGCCATGCCCGCTATCGCCTCTGCCTCCATCCCCTCCACATCCATGTTGATGAGACTCACCGTCTGCCCGCACAGGATATTATCCACACTGTCCAGCTCGGTCATGGCGCCGCCCGCCGCCAGGTGGGAGCCACGCCCAGCCCCACCCGCGAAGGGCAGCCGCGCGTAGCGGCTGTACGCCCCCAGCCGGTACAGAATGCAATCATGCAGCTCCGCCGTATTCCGTTCCAGCTTCGCAAAGGTCACAGGATCCGGCTCCAGCGCCGTGATGCGCCGCCACTCCCCCGCATACCCTATAAATTCCGCTATGGTATCCCCGGTGTAGGCCCCCAGGTCCATGTAGTGCTCCTCTTTTCCCGGCCGCAGGATGTTCTCCCACGCCTCCCTTGGCTCACTTTCGCACCCGCGCAGCAGTTTAATATCACCGGTCAATTTATATTCCACCACATCCCGCAGCACTTTCCGGGAGTGATCATCCGCCAGCAAACCGTATACCTTTTCCAGCTCCGCCCGGTGCGCCGCCGCGTATTCCCGTGTAAAAAGCGTTTTGCCCGCTACCGGCACATCGGGGGCGTACAGTTCCTGCTCCGCCGCCAGCCGCTCTATCTGCGCCATCACCTCCGGCCGGTGGGTGCCAAAGCACACCAGCACCACCATCTCGCCGTACCGTTCCCTGGCCGTCCGGTAGTCGGTCACCGGGCAGCCCATAAATTCCTGCCCCCGGGTGAAGCCCTCGCTCGCAAACACCCCCGCTATGGGGATCTCCCGCTTCTTCAGCTCGGCAGCTATCTTCTCCGCCCCGTCCCCCATCCCATACAGCAGGATGGGCTTCCCCGTCGCCTTCAGTTTTTCCCACATTGTCCTTCCCCACTCCCTGCAAAATCCAGATTTGGGGGTCGCGCGCGCGTTACACGCGCGTACGCGCTCGCTGCGCTCGCGCGCCTTCCGCGCCCTGCGGGCGCGGGCGCGGCCCCCTCCCCCACCGGAATTCTCCCCCCATTTTACCACATTCCCCGGCCGGCCGCAAACCGCCGTTCACAAAAAATTTGCAATTTTATTTATATAAATCGCTTGACAGTTTTCACATTTCTGTTTACAATAAGCTTGCAAGCCGAAAAAGGAGGTGAACCGGCGGCATGAAAAAGAATGTCTATTCCCTCGTCCTCTCGGAGGATGTGGTGCATGAGATCGATAAGCTGGCCTACCAGCGCGGCACCAACCGCAGCAATATGGTCAACCAGATCTTGGCCGAATACGCCAGTCTTATCACCCCGGAAAAGCGCATGAGTCACCTCCTTGCGGAGGTCCGCCGCCATTTTGAATCCGCCGCGGGCTTCCAGCTGCCGGAGGCCGCCTCCGCCGGGATGATGAATCTCCGGACGGCCCTGCGCTACAAGTACAATCCCACCGTCCGTTACAGCCTGGAGCTTTCCCGGGATAACCAATCCATCGGCACCCTCCGGGTCTCGCTGCGGACGCAGAATACCCAGCTCATCATGGCCATGGTCAATTTTTACGGCCTGTGGGATACCGTGGAAACGGTTTTCCTGGGACGGCAGCAAAGCCTGGTGGATGGCGAACGCTATCTCCGGGTTTTGATGCTGCAAAGCCCCACCCCCCAAAGCCTGCTGCTGGGCAGCGAAGCCCTCGGCGAGCTCATCGCCGATTATATTGCCACCTTCGATGCAGCCCTCAAGCTGTATTTTTCGGAACCGGAGCCGGATTCCCGCGAAACAAAAGCGAAGATCGAACGGCTGTACCGGGAATACTTTGAGCGGCGGAATGTCGCCGTATAAACTCGCAGAATTTTACCATGCAAGGCAAGGAGGATTAGTGTATGAACCTCAACCAATTCACCCAAAAAAGTGTAGAAGCCGTGCAGGCCGCCCAGCAGATGGCCGCCGCCCGGCAGAATCAGCAGATCGAGCAGGAGCACCTGCTGCTTTCGCTGCTGGAGCAAAAAGAAGGCCTGATCCCGCAGCTGATGCAGAAGGCCGGGGCGGATCCCACCCTGCTGCGGCAGCGTCTTTCCGCCGCGGTGGAGCGTCTGCCCCAGGTTTCCGGCAGCGGCGCCGGGCAGATGTACCTCTCCCGCGACCTGGAGCAGGCCCTGAACGAGGCCGAAAAGATCGCCCGTGAGATGCACGATGAGTACACCTCCGTGGAGCACCTGATGCTCGGCCTCTTTGAGAAAACCGATGACACCCTGCGCGCCCTGTTCCGGGAAGCGGGGCTCACCAAGGAAAAATTTATGGCGGCGCTGCGGCAGGTGCGGGGCAACCGTACCGTCACCAGCGATACCCCGGAAGAAACCTACGATGTGCTGAAAAAATACGGCCGCGACCTGACCGAGGCTGCACGCGCCCAGAAGCTCGATCCCGTCATCGGGCGGGATGAGGAGATCCGCAATGTCATCCGCATCCTTTCCCGCAAGAGCAAGAACAACCCCTGCCTTATCGGCGAGCCCGGCGTAGGTAAAACCGCCATTGCCGAAGGGCTGGCCCTGCGGATCGTGGCCGGGGATGTGCCGGAAAACCTGAAGGATAAGACCCTGTTCTCGCTGGATATGGGCTCCCTGGTGGCCGGCGCCAAGTTCCGCGGCGAGTTTGAGGAACGGCTGAAGGCCGTGCTGAACGAGGTGCAGCAGAGCGAGGGCAAGATCATCCTCTTCATCGATGAGCTGCATACCATCGTCGGCGCCGGTAAGACCGACGGCGCCATGGATGCCGGTAACTTGCTGAAGCCCATGCTGGCCCGCGGCGAGCTGCACTGCATCGGTGCCACCACCCTGAACGAGTATCGCAAGTACATCGAGAAGGATGCCGCCCTGGAACGCCGTTTCCAGCCCGTTATGGTGGCCGAGCCCACCGTGGAGGATACCATTGCCATTCTGCGTGGTTTGAAGGAGCGGTATGAGGTGTACCACGGCGTTAAAATTCAGGACGCCGCCCTCATCGCCGCCGCTACCCTTTCCAACCGCTACATCACCGACCGTTTCCTGCCGGATAAGGCCATTGACCTGGTGGATGAGGCCTGCGCTCTCATCAAGACCGAGATGAATTCGATGCCCACCGAGATGGATGAGCTGCGGCACCGCATCATGCAGCTGGAAATTGAGGAAGCCGCCATGAAGAAGGAGACCGACAAGCTGACCCAGGCGCACCTGGCGGAGGTACAAAAGGAGCTGGCCGAGCTGCGGGAGCAGTTTAACGGCATGAAGGCCCGCTGGGAGAACGAGAAGCAGTCCATCGGCAAGGTGCAGAACCTGCGGCAGGAGATCGAGAAGATCAATGCCGAGATAGAGATGGCGCAGAACCGCTACGACCTCAATAAGGCCGCCGAGCTGAAATACGGCAAACTGCCCCAGCTGCAAAAGGAGCTGGAGGAGGCCGAAAAGACAAGCGAGACCGAGGAGAAGGAGGACACCCTGCTGCGTGACAAGGTCACCGAGGAGGAGATCTCCCGCATTGTGGCCCGCTGGACCGGCATCCCGGTGGCCAAGCTGATGGAGGGTGAGCGTGAAAAGCTGCTGCATCTGGAAGACATTCTGCACCGCCGTGTCATTGGCCAGGATGAAGCCGTGACCAAGGTTTCCGATGCCATTCTGCGCAGCCGGGCCGGTATTCGGGATCCCAAGCGTCCCATCGGCTCGTTCCTGTTCCTGGGGCCTACCGGCGTGGGCAAGACCGAGCTGGCCAAGGCACTGGCCGAGGCGCTCTTTGACGATGAGCACAACATTGTCCGGATCGATATGAGTGAGTACATGGAGAAGTACTCGGTCAGCCGCCTGATCGGCGCGCCTCCCGGATATGTGGGCTACGAGGAGGGCGGCCAGCTGACCGAAGCGGTGCGCCGCCGGCCCTACTCCGTGGTGCTGTTTGATGAGGTGGAAAAGGCCCACCCCGATGTGTTCAATGTGCTGCTTCAGGTACTGGATGACGGCCGGATCACCGACAGTCAGGGCCGCACCGTGGACTTTAAGAACACCATCATCATCCTGACCTCCAACCTGGGCTCCGACCTCATTCTGGAGGGCATCGGCGAAAACGGCGAGATCAGCGAAGAAGCCCGCGACGGCGTGACCCAGCTGCTGCGCCGCAGCTTCCGTCCCGAATTCCTCAACCGTCTGGACGAGATCGTATTCTACAAGCCCCTCACCAAGGAAAACATCCGCGGCATTGTGGATCTGCTGGTGGCCGACCTGCAGAAGCGGATGGCCCAGCGGCAGCTGACCGTCACCCTGACCGATGCCGCCAAGGATTATCTGATCGCCAAGGGGTACGACCCCATTTACGGTGCGCGGCCGCTCAAGCGGCTCATTCAGACCGAGGTGGAGACGCTGCTGGCCCGGTGGATCATTGCTGAGGACCCCGCCCCCGAGACTGCCATTACGGTGGACTACGACGGCGAAAAGCTGGTGGCTATGTAACAAAAATGGATAGCGGCTGCCCCGGGCGGCCGGAGAGATCGAGGTACGGCAAGGAGCGGCGGAAGGAAGGCTCTTGCCCGGCGAAGACGGGCTGATGCCTTGCGACGCCAGCGACACCGCCGAAACCGATCTATCCGGTTGCCGGGGCGGCCGCGAAAAGATAAAACAAGAAGCAAAGGAGCCTGTGACCATGAGAACGAAGCAGTTCAAAGCCGAAAGCAAAAAGCTGCTGGATATGATGATCAATTCCATTTACACCCACAAGGAGATTTTCCTGCGGGAGCTTATCAGCAATGCCAGCGATGCCATTGATAAGCTGTATTTCCGCTCGCTGACCGATGACAGCATTCCCCTTTCCCGCGGCGACTACAAGATCGCCCTGGCGGTGGATAAGGAAAACCGGCTGCTTTCTATCACCGATAACGGCTGCGGCATGACCGCCGAGGAGCTGGAAAAGAACCTGGGCACCATTGCCAAAAGCGGCAGCCTGGACTTTAAGCGGGAAAACGAGACCGGCGAGTATGTGGAGGTCATCGGGCAGTTTGGCGTAGGGTTTTATTCCGCCTTTATGGTAGCGGACCATGTAACGGTGGAAAGCCGCGCCTGGGGCGAGGAAACCGGCAGCCGCTGGGAGTCCTCCGGGGCGGAGGGCTACACCATAGAGCCCTGCGAAATGGAGCAGAAGGGTACCCGCATCACGCTGCACCTGAAGGATGACACCGAGGATGAAAAATACAGCGAATTCCTGGAGGAGTACCGCCTTTCCGAGCTGGTGAAAAAGTATTCCGACTATATCCGCTATCCCATCACCCTGCTGATGCCGCAGTACCGCCCCAAGGCCGTGCCGGAGGGCGAGGAAGCCCCCGAAAAGCCGGAGTATGAAACAGTGTGGGAAGAAACCACTCTAAACAGCATGATCCCGCTGTGGCGCAAGCAAAAGAGCGAAGTAAAGCCGGAAGAGTACAATGACTTCTATAAGAACAAATTCTACGACTATGAAGACCCGGCGGTGGTGATCCATACCCGGACGGAGGGCAACGCCACCTTTAACGCCCTGCTGTTTATCCCCAGCCATGCCCCGATGAACTACTACTCCACCAGCTATGAGAAGGGCTTGCAGCTTTATTCCCGCGGCGTGCTTATTATGGAAAAGTGCGCCGACCTGCTGCCGGACTATTTCAGCTTTGTGCGGGGCCTGGTGGACAGTGAGGATCTTTCCCTTAATATCAGCCGCGAGATGCTGCAGCATGACCGCCAGCTGCAGCTCATAGAGCGGGCGCTGGAGCGGCGCATTAAAGGCGAGCTGGAGAAGCTGCTGGAAAACGACCGTGAGAAATATGAGGCGCTGTGGAAGGAATTTGGCACGCAGCTGACCTACGGCCTGTGCATAGACTACGGCATGCACAAGGACACCCTGCAGGATCTGCAGCTGTTCTATTCCTCCACCGAAAAGAAGCTGACGACCCTGAAGGAATATGTGGGCCGTATGAAAGAGGGCCAGGAGGCCATCTACTACGGCTGCGGCCGCACGGTAGAGGCAATAGACGCTCTGCCGCAGGCCGACCAGATAAAAGAAGCCGGCTATGAGATGCTGTATATGACCGGGCAGGTGGATGAATTTGCCATCAAGACGCTGCGGGAGTATGACGGCAAGAAGTTCCTTAATATCCGCACCGATGAGATCGATCTTTCCACCGAGGAGCAGAAGAAGGCGCTGGCCGAGGAGAACGAGGCGGCTGCCGATCTCTTTGCGGCGATGAAGGAAGCGCTGGGCGAAAAAGTCCACGCCGTGCGTTTTACCGACAAGCTGAAATCCCACCCGGTATGTCTTTCCACCGAGGGCGGGCTTTCGATGGAGATGGAGCAGACGCTGAACGCCATGCCGGGGCGGGAGAACCGATTTAAGGCGGATGTGGTGCTGGAATTGAACCCCGACCATCCGGTAACGGCCAAGCTGAAGGAATACGCCGTGACCGACAAGGAAAAGCTGGCGGACTACGCAAAGCTGCTGTATGCCGAGGGATGTCTCATCGGCGGCGTGCCGATAGAGGAGCCGGCCGAGCTGTGCCGGCTGATCACCGGGCTGATGGAGCAGTAAGGCGAGGCTGAAAAGCCGGCGGAGTGCAAAGCGGCCCCGCAGGGGCCGCGGCGAAGCCGCGGGGACGGCCGGCAGGCCGTCACGGCGCGAAGCGCCGCCCTGCGGGGCCGTATCCTGCGGTGGGCAGGAATCGGCGAGGAAGCGAAAAGGAGGCTGGGCCCATGCAGATCACGATACGAGGATATGAAAGCCGGGACCTGCCGCTGATGGTAGCCATCTGGAATGAGGTAGTGGAGGAAGCTCTATGAGATGTCCATATTGCCAAAAAGAAATGCAGCGGGGCTATATTCCTAATGGGAGCCAACCTGTGCAGTGGATTCCGGACGGCGAAAGGCCATCGGTTCTCTCTTTTTCTGTTACAGAACAGGGAGTTTCCCTGGTCAATCAGTTCAAACCGTTAAAAGCGAATGGGTATAAAGCGGAAGCACATTATTGTTCTGATTGTAAGGTTATCATTGCACCGACAAAAAACTGATTACGGAGTGACAAATTACAGTTTGTCTGATGCATTCCTAAAATATCATACCAAAAAAGCACAAAGAAATCTACCGTTTGGCGGACGCGAGGAGGCTCCTTTGGGGGCGGCGGGCGGTGAGGACGGAATGTAAAATTTGCGGCGACCGGCCATTGCGGCGGCGGTGTCCCCTTTTCTTCGGCCGTAAAATGTGCTATATTAGGGGCAGAACGACCGAAAGGAGAAGTGACGCAATGAAACTGAGCTTTTGGGGGGCGGCGCGGGTAGTGACCGGCAGCTGTCACCGTTTGACCGCCTGCAGCAAGAATATTCTCATCGACTGCGGCCTGCAGCAGGGCGGCGATGTATACAATGAAAACGAGCTGTTCTTTGACGCGACAGCGATAGACGCGGTATGTGTGACCCATGCCCACACCGACCACAGCGGGCGGCTGCCGCTGCTGGTGAAAAACGGCTACAAGGGGCCTATCTATGCGACACGGGCAACCTGCGACCTCTTAAAGATCATGCTGCTGGACAGCGCCCGGATACAGGAAAGCGATGCCCAGTGGAAAGCAAAGAAAAATAAACGCAGCGGTGACCCGACCGAGGACGCTCTTTACACGGTGCAGGATGCCACCGATACCCTGGAGCTGCTGGTGCCGGTAAGCTACGGCGACCATGTGGAGCTTTTCCCGGGAATTGCGGCGGACTGGTATGATGCCGGGCACCTGCTGGGGTCGGCGGCGATCCGCTTTACGGTGACGGAGGGGGCCGAGACCCGTACCGTCATCTTCTCCGGGGATATCGGCAATGTGGATAAGCCCATTATCCGGGACCCGCAGCCGGTGCCCCCGGCCGACTATGTAGTGATGGAATCCACCTATGGCGACCGGCTGCATGAGACCGGTGAGGATGTGCCCAAGGATCTTTCCGAGATCATAGACCGGACACTGGCCCGGGGCGGCAATGTGGTGATCCCCTCCTTTGCGGTGGGGCGCACCCAGGAGCTGCTGTATCACATCCGGGAGATCAAGGCGCGGGGGCTGGTGAAATCGAACCCCAACTTTACGGTATATGTGGATAGCCCGCTGGCACTGGAGGCCACCCAGATTTACGACGGCGACCTGACCGGCTATGCCGACGAGGAGACCATAGAGCTGCTGAAAAACGGCTTTAAGCCCATCAGTTTCCCCGGGCTGAAGCTTTCCCGCACCTCGCAGGAATCCATGGCACTGAACACCGACCCGACCCCCAAGGTCATCATTGCCTCCAGCGGCATGTGCGAGGCCGGACGCATCCGGCACCACCTGAAGCACAACCTGTGGCGGCCGGAATGTTCCATCGTCTTTGTGGGATACCAGAGTGAGGGAACGATGGGACGGCAGCTGCTGGATGGTCTTACCTCGATTAAGCTCTTTGGAGAGAAGATCGCTGTGCGGGCGGAAATCTGCTCCTTTAAGTTCATGTCCAGCCACGCGGATAAAAACGGACTCATCCACTGGCTGGAGATGCAGGGACAGAAGCCGCGGAAGGTCTTTATTGTGCACGGTGAGGAAACCGCGGCGCTGAGCTTCCGCGAGACGCTGCAGGGGCTGAGCTACACGGCCGAGGTGCCGCTCTTTGAATCGGAGTACAGCCTGATGGACGGCGCGTGCCTGGCCAAGGGACGGGACTTCCCGCGGGACAAGGAGAAGAAGGCCGGTTTTGTCAGCGAGGTATTCCGCCGGCTGCTGGCGGCTGTGGAACGGCTTACCGGCATTGCGAGCGGCTACAAGCAGGGCGCCAACCGCGATGTGGCCCGCTTTGCGGACGAGGTGGAGGAGCTGTGCCGCCGCTGGGAAAAGTGATCCCAAATCCAAACGATATAAAAAAATCCGGCCTGCGGAAACACCGTGGGTCGGATTTTTTTGATTCTATTGGGCTACCATGCGGTAAAAAAGGCCCTCGCCGAGAGAGGTGGTTTGGCGGAGGGGTTCCCCGACGATGCGAAAGCCGGCCTTTTGGTAGCAGCGGACAGCGCGGGCATTCCAGGTACGCACCTCCAGATAAAGGGGCTTGCCGGGAAACAAGCGCCGCGAAAGCGTGCAGGCAATTTCGGTCATCTGCCGGCCATAGCCTTTGCCGCAATGGGCCGGTGCAACGCCGATGCCGAAGAAGACTTCGGTTTCCTCCTCGTACAGATTGATAAAGCCAACCAGTTCTTCCCCTGCGTAAAAGGAATAGAAATGATTGAGCGGATTGGCAAAGCCAAAGCCTTTTTTCTTTTGCTCCGCATAAGGTGTGGCATTGTAGATTGCATACTCACCTTCATATTCCCAGGCGGTGATACGGTATTTTTCTGCTTCAGTTGTTTGGTGATAAGTAAGCATTCATTCTCCTTACGGTGTAATGGGGCAGCCCGCAGGGCCGCAGCGAAGCTGCGGGGCCGGTTCCGAGCGAAGCGAGGAACGGCACGATGCGAAGCATCGCCTGCGGGCCGTACCCCAGGCAATGCAGCGATTAGAAAAGGGCGGGAATCTGCCGCAGATCGGTGACGGTGTGATCCACGCCAATAGGGGCCGCAGGGGCGCCGGAGCGCCGGTAATAGCAGGTCTTCATGCCATATTGCAGGCCGCCGGCAATATCGGACGAGAGAGAGTCCCCGATGATGAGGGTTTCCTGCGGGAGGATGGGGACGGAGCGATTTTCGTTCAGCTCGCGGAAGGCGTAATCGAAGAAGGCTGGGGCGGGCTTGGCGGCGCCAGCATGCTCCGAAATGAAGAAATAATCAAAATACGGCTTCATGCCGCCGATCTCCAGCCGGTGGAGCTGCTGTTCGTAGGGGCCGTTGCTGGCGACACACAGGAGTGCGCGGCCGGAAAGGCTTTGCAGGAGCTCCATGGCACCGGGGACTGGGATGGCGCTCTCATGCAGGGCGGCACGGAAGTAATGTTCAAAGGCGGGGCCATCAAAATGGATGCCAAGAGCGGCAAAAACATTGTTCCAGCGGATTTTTTGAAGCTCGGCGAAGGTGAGTGTACCCTCCTCGATCTGCCGCCAGAGCTTATTATTTTCGGCGGTGAAGGTATGGTACATCTCCGGGCGGTAGGCGGGCAGGCCAAAATGGGCAAAGCCCTGCTCCATGGTGGTGCGGACATAGGCATCAAAATCCAGCAGGGTGTTATCGATATCAATGAAAATGGCTTTCATGGTTCCTCCGGGGTGATGATTACAGAAAGCCCCGGTTTGACGCCGGGGCCTTTTTGCTGATAGTTACTGACGGTAGGTTTGCAGGAATTCACCGACATCGGTCATGGCGCGGGCGAGGTCCTTCGCTTCCGGCAGCATAACGACCCGGAAGTGATCAGGCTGAGGCCAATCGAAGCCGCTGCCGGGCACCAGCAGGATGTGTTTTTCGTGCAGGAGATCCATAGCGAACTTTTTATCATCGGTGATGGGGCACTTTTTGAGATCGATGCGGGGGAAAATGTAGAAGGCGGCGGTATTTTTGACCACCGAGAGGCAATCGAACCGGCGGATGGCCTGAACGGCGGCTTCCCGCTGCTCATAAAGGCGGCCGCCGGGGATGAGCAGCTCACGGGTGCTTTGTTCATCCGCCAGGGCGGCGGGGATGACCAGCTGGGTGAGGGCATTGCCGCACAGGCGCATACTGGTGAGCGCCACCATGCCGGCGATAAAATCTTTGGTCACCTCGCGAGGGCCGGAAACGGCCAGCCAGCCGCAGCGGAAGCCGCAGATCATGTGGCTTTTGGAAAGGCCATTGAAGGTGAGAACCGGAAGATCCGGGCAGAGGGCGGCGGTGGAAACATGCTCCTTGCCGTCCATGACCAGGCGGTCGTAGATCTCATCCGAGAGGAGGATAAGTTCCTTTTCCCGGGCGATCGCCACAATCTGCTCCAGCAGTTCGCGGGGGTACAGCGCGCCAGTGGGGTTATTGGGATTGATGATGAGGATGGCACGGGTGCGGGAGGTGATTTTCCGGCGGATATCCGCGACATCGGGGTACCAGTCGGAGGCTTCGTCGCAGGTGTAGAACACCGGCTTGGCCCCGGCGATGAGGGTGACATTGGTCCACAGGGAGTAGCTGGGACTGGGGAGCAGGATCTCATCACCGTAATTGAGCAGGGTGGTGATGGCGAACTGAGCCATCTCGCTGACGCCATTGCCGACGAAGATATCATCGAGGGTGAGGCCCTGGATACCCTTGCCGGTTTCGTACTCCAGAATGGCCTGACGGGCGGCGGGCATGCCGCGGAAATCGCAGTAACCGACGGCCTTATCAGCATTCTCCAGCAGGGCGTGGCGCACGCTGGGGGGCATGGTAAAGCCGAAGGTGGCAGGATTGCCGGTATTGAGGCGCAGGACGGGGGTTCCCTCCGCGATCATTTTCATGGCCTCCACATAGACGGGGCCGCGGATATCGGAATGGACCTGCGAGAGTTTTTCGGAACGGATGATGGGCTGCATAACGGAGCCTCCTTGTTGTGGAGTTCAGGGAAAACGAAAATTATAGAATATTATATCACTTTGGGACAGGAAATACAATGCGGGGACGGTTTATTCTATGAAAAAGCGGGGTGGTGGGTGCGGAGGGCCTGGGCGCTATGGGGAGGGGCGGAATCCCGGCAGGGGGCGGGCCCGCAGGGCCGGCCGCCGCAGGCGGCCGTAGGC
>ERZ772875.2339-NODE-2339-length-14155-cov-5.254894_pt1 | contig 14155 bp, 13 predicted proteins | sample MGYA00580585_ERZ772875 | MGnify/ENA primary metagenome ERZ772875 (study PRJEB29015, sample SAMEA2737736) | human gut metagenome | biome: human gut; feature: human-associated habitat; material: faeces | place: China | collected 2012 ... | reverse complement strand
TTAGGCATGGAACCGTCTTTAATCATATCGGTAAACATGGTCAGCGTCCTTACACCGGCTTCGCTGTCTAACTTCATGGACTCGCCGCCGGCCGACCAGAAGAATGGGATAAACTGTGATGTACCTTCTTCAGAAGGATGGGCACAGAATGAAAATCCGTAATGATCCGATGTAGTCATGGCCTTTGCAAATTCTTTCAGCTCTTCGAAATTGGTAGGAGGTTTAACCCCTGCCTCCTCAGCCATGTCCACATTATAGTAAAGTCCCAGGCAGTTGGATTCTGCGGGAAGGGCGTAAACCTTGCCGTCATAGGTACATGTTGCCATAATCTGGTCATAGTATTCGTCAAACTGAGGGAACTGAGCCACTCTGTCCGTGATATCTTCAAAAATTCCCATGGCTGAATATGCAGCACAGTCACAGTTATCAATGAACACCATATCCGGCAGGCTGTCCGCCACTGCACTCATGGAAAGCTGCTTCTTAAAATCAGCAAACGGAAGCACTGTAACCTTTACGAAGGCCGTGTCGCTCTGGGCATTATACTCATCCACCCATTTCTGGAATTCCACCTGTATACTCTCAGTTCCAAAATAATGCCATATGTTGATTTCCTGTTTTCCCTGGGCATTGCCTGCTGCCGTTGTCTGAGCCGCAGTGGTCTGACCTGCGGTGGTCTGGCCTGCCGCTGCTTCTGCAGCAGTACCGCCGCCTGTGGTACCTGACGGTGCGGATGAACTTCCGCCGCAGCCTGCCAGCATTCCCACCAGCATCGCCCCCATAGTAACCAATGCCGCTAATCTCTTTCTGGTACTAATCTTCATGTTTCTCCTCCTTGTTTTTTGATTTTGGTTTGTCATTGACCTGCCATATAACCAGTAACATAGTCAAATGCCTCCCTGGCATATCTGTGGGCATCCATGAAATAGGCCCGCTGGCATATCTCAATGGTTATATAGCCCTTATATCCTACCACGGCCAGTTCCTCCAGATACTGCCCAATCGGCAGGTTTCCTTCCCTCAGGCCGATATGCCCAGTTACTTTCCTTCCCCTTCTAAGACGTTCCGGCAGCTGCGTGTCATACCATGTCCGCTCCTGAACAAGGGTATTGCCCAAGTGGACATGTCTGACATTTTCTATTCCCAGGATTTTAATATCGTCCCTTACACTCTGGTCGAACTGTGCTAACTGTACCGTATCCAGCATCGCCTTCAGGTTGGGATGGTCCACCTGGTTCATCATTTCCTTTTGCTGATAAACTGTATTCATAAACAGAGACTCTTCCTGTGACTGAGTCTCAAGCATCAGACATACCCCCTGCTCCTTTGCTGTCCCAGACAGGTCTTCCATGGACGCCCGGCATCTCTTCCAGATATCCTCCTCCGGTTCATCCGCATATCCGTTACCCGGGCACAAAAGCATCCTGTCCGCGCCCAGCCATGAGGTGATTTCGATGGCCCGTTTCATATGTTCGATGCTTCGTTTTCTTAAGCTTGTATCCCTGCAGCTGATATCCACCGGATATGTATTCTGTTCCGGACAAAAGCAAATCAGACTCAATCCCTTGTCCTCTACACACTTTCTGAATTCCCTCACACTTTCCCTGTTCTGGTCATCCACGCAGAAGTGAGGTTTTGCCCCCCAAAGTTCAATATTCTCCGCACCAATGGATTTAACAGAATTCAGGAAGTAATCAAAGGAATATGCTACGTAATGATAATTACCAATGGCAACCTGCGATTTACTGATTGTTCCCACAACGTCCTTCCCTCCCTGCTGACGTTTCCGAAATGACCTGTCCGGCACTGCGTATATCACAGGAGTCTGCGCTATACATTATTAGTATTCCAGCTTCCACATATATCTCCTCTTGGTCAGAGGATGATTCCTGACAATAGCCAGTTGTTCTGCATATACCCGTAATACTGCTGAGAGCACAATCGGATTAAAGTAATCCACCACCGATTTGTGCAGTTCAGATCCCAGACCGAAGTCCTTACCGTCAAGCACTGTCACCTTGGCGCCGAATCGGTTGAGGAAGTCCAATGCCCTGGAATCCAGCGCCCTTGTCTTTCCCTCATTCATAAGTAAAATAAACGGAACATCCTTATCCACAATCTCAAAGGGACCATGGAAGAATTCGCCGTCATGGAATGAACCAGAGTTCATCCACTGCATCTCCATCAGAAGGCAGATTGAGAATGCGTAGGCCTCCTCATGGCTGGCTCCGCTGCTCATCACATAAATGACCGGATCGTCTTTATAGCTGTCCGCAAACTTTTTAGCCCCGGGGAGTACGAAACTTACGCTTTTTTCCACCAGATCATACACCTTTGCAAACGCACTCTGCATCTTGTCATAGTCTTCATATCCCTCATACTGGTTCAGGATTTCGACTGCCAGGGCAAGAACATTTACCGCCTTTTCCTGCTTAGCCGCATAGTTGGCTTCAAATCCATGAACAATGACATAATGCGCATTCTTTGCCAGAGGAGAATTACCGTCATGAGTAACTGCAATTACCTTTGCGCCTGATTCCATAGCCTTCTTGGAGGCTTCCACTGTCTCCGGCGTGTTGCCGCCCAGGGAGCATGTAATAACAATGCTGTCTTCATTTACAGCTGCCGGCGTGGCGTGTACAAACTCATTTGCTGTGTAAAGGCTGGCTCTGAGCATTTTCGCCTTCTCTTCCAAAAAGTACTTGGCAGGATACAGCTCTGCTTTGGATGCACCGCATCCTACAAAAAAGACAGCTTTTACATCCGGCCTTTCTTTTTTTATTTCTGCAATGATTCTTGTGATGTCCACATCTATTTCCTCCTTTTTATTTGTTGATATATAACGTCTTATGACCTATTGACATAAGTATATCATATTTATGTATTTTTGCAATATGATATTATATATTTTTATAAAAACTGTGCATTTTTAACATATATAAATAGAGTATTTTAGTACAGTATACTAATTTAAATTATTTTTTTAGTTTATTTGACACTTTTATTATAACGTTATATAATGTTTGTCATCAATATAAGTATTATAAGGAGGATTTTGGTGATGAATCGAAAGGCCAGTATCATATTCACAACCACAGGTGCAATTGCGGGCTGTGTTCTTTTTTCTCTGGCATTCCGCATGGTGCTTGTCCCTCTCCACCTGTACAGTGGAGGTTTCTTGGGCGTTGCACAGCTCATTCAGGAACTATTATCATATGCTATCCCCCATGTCCTGGACTCCGAAATTGATGCGGCCGGAATCATATATTGGATGCTCAACATTCCCCTGTTTGCGGCGGCCTTCCATTCAGTAAGCCGAATCTTTTTTATTAAGACTGTGATCAGCGTATGTATCCTGTCTCTCCTTACTGCTGTAATTCCTGTTCCGGCCGGTCCCTTGGTTAATGACCGCCTGACATGCTGTATTTTGGGCGGTTGTATGTCAGGTTTAGGGGTGGGTCTGACCCTGAAATGCGGCAGCAGCGGCGGCGGATTAGATATTGCAGGTATCTGTCTGTCTAAACGTTTTCCCGGATTCAGTGTGGGAAAAGTATCCATTCTTGTCAATATACTTATATATACCTATAGCGCTGTCCGTTATGACGCTGAGACTGCCGTCTATTCCATCATCTTTTCCGCTGTTGCGGGATATGTGACTGACCGGGTCCATTATCAGAACATCCAGACAAGCACCTTTATCATCTCACGGAATCCTGATTTAGCTTCCGTAATAACAAATGAAGTCTCACGGGGTGTCACTATATGGAATGGCGTGGGCGGCTACACTCAGACTCCCGTGTATATTTACCTGACAGTTGTGTCAAAATATGAAGCCTACAGGCTCAGGCACCTGATTAGTCAAAAGGACCACTGCGCCTTTTTGGTATCAAGTGATGGACAGGCTATCACTGGAAACTTTGAAAAAAGGTTTGATGCATAATGAAACAAGGAGCAGCCGGACGGCAGCTGCTCCTTATTCGTTTCCTATTTTTAGTAATCCAGCCTCCTATAATACCTTCTGATAGCCAAAGGATGCCGCCTGTTATACTCCAAATGCGTGGACACCCTCTGGAACGCAGAGCGCATCATAATCGGGCAGAGCATTCCCCTGAACTCGTCGCTGATCCCCTTAAGCTCAAACTCCTTGCTGTCAAACACAGTCACCTTGGCGCTGATCTTGTGGACAAAATTTTCCACCCTGTCCATAAGCGGACGCGTTTTATCCTCACCCTTAATTAAAATTACAGAGGTATCCCTGTCAATAACCTCCAATGTCCCGTGGAAGAAATTAGAGGCCGATATGGGCCTTGTGCGCATCCACTGCATTTCTTCCATGATACACATGCCATAGCAGACAGCCCAGTCCTCCAGATTGCCGGAACCAACCAGATACTGGATGGGCTCATCCTGATATGCCCTTGCATATTCTGCTGCTTTTTCATCCGCCTTCTTATAAATCTCCACCACATTCTCCGGCTCTATGCCGGCTTCCCGCACGCGGCGGTCAAAATCCCGCAGCTCATCATACGAAAATGCATCCAGCAGGCTTTCCATTTTTACCGCATGGGTCACCTTGGGCAGCTTGCTGCTGGCCGTGCCGCCTACCTTCTGGGTAGGCGATGATGCCGTGACCAGCTGCGGAAACTGCGCTTCCAATTCTTTCAGTTCCCGGGTCAGAGCATCATACTCAAAATCTTCAAGCTCCGGGGCATCCTGGTCATAGTAAAGCCGATTGTTTTTCTCGATCACAGCGCGCAATTCTTCCACGCGCTTTTTTGCCTGTTCCAACTCCAAAAGTTCCACTCTCCCGCTATCCGGTTTCTCCCGCGCTGCCGTCCGGCACTACCGCCTGAAAATGCATCGCAGAAAACTATTTTGATTATAACACATCCAGCCGCGCTCTGCAAAGAGAAAGCGGATACAATTTGTATAAGTGCTTTGAAATCCGCACGTGTAATCGTTTTCAGTCATCGCTGCAGATTGATTTAAAATCAACATGTGGAGATACTCTTTGTTTATTCTTTTGATAAAACAACGTATTATCGTGTGATTTCTACGCATTCATGACGAGTGAATCGTCCTATGGTATCGTTAAGTCGCCAGCCAAAACACACAGAAAGGGCAACGCATTCGTCGTGAATGCTTTAGGCCTTGTCCCCCCCCGGCATCGTCCTCATGATGGTCGTGTTCAGTTCGTCACCACGGCAAAGAAAGCCGGTATGGATGAGCATGTCATTAAAAAGATTGTCGGCCACTGTATTGATGATGTTGCCGAAAAGTCGTATACTAAAAGAGGCATTGAGTGGATTCGTCACTTCATGCAATGCATCGTACCATCCTAGATTTTGTACTATTATTTTAGGAGAAAAGCTGTTCCGATTTGTGAACTAAGTATCATACCGTTTCAAGAGGAGATCAAGCTGCCATGGATTGGGAAACTTTAAGATCAAGCTGTCTTGCCTGCACCCGCTGCGAGCTGTGCAAGACCCGCACCAATGTGGTGTTCGGTCAGGGTGTGGAAGATGCCGAAGTTCTGTTTGTGGGCGAAGGCCCCGGCCAGAATGAGGATGAGCAGGGTCTGCCCTTTGTGGGGCGCAGCGGCCAGCTGCTGGACAAATACCTGTTTGCCATCGACCTTGACCGCAGCAAAAACTGCTATATCGCCAACATCGTCAAGTGCCGCCCGCCCCAGAACCGCGACCCGCTGCCCGCCGAGAGCGAAGCCTGTATGCCGTGGCTGCGGGAGCAGTTCCGGCTGATCCAGCCTAAGATCGTGGTCTGCCTTGGGCGCGTTGCCGCCCAGCGGATGATCCGGCAGGATTTTTCCGTCACCCGGGAGCACGGGCAGATCATCAATAAGGGCGGCATTTTGTTCATGGGTACCTTCCACCCCGCCGCCCTGCTGCGCCAGCCCCAGAACAAGCCCGAAGCCTTTGCGGATTTTACCGTGCTGCGGGACACCATTGCCGCCGTGTGCGAGCATACCTATCATAAATAAGGACAGGAACCAACCGCGCCGCTTTTGCATACTGTAAAGCAAAAGCGAGGTGTTTTTGTATGGAAAGTTCCGTGCATCCTTCTGTGGATTTCTTTTTGGGCGCTACAACGCCCGCCGGGTTCAAGGGCTACTTTGCGCCGCTGCGCCGGGAGCCCGGGATGCAGCTGGTGCTGCTCAAAAGCGGGCCGGGCTGCGGCAAGTCTACTTTGATGAAGCGTCTGGCGCGCGCCGCGCAGGAGAAAGGCGAGCCCATCCAGCGCATCCACTGCGCCAGCGACCCCGACAGTCTGGACGGGGTGGTGTTCCTGCGGCAGAAACGCGCCATCATCGACGCTACCGCGCCCCATGTGGTGGAGCCGGAAGCCCCCGGCGCAGACGAGCGGGTGCTGAGTTTGTACCACACCATCGATGCCGATGCCCTGCACTCCCACAAGGACGAGGTGACCGCCCTGTTTGCCCGCAACCAGCTGCTGCGCAGCCGGGCGGCGCGGTATGTGGCTTCGGCGGGCAGCCTGCTGCTGGACAGCCGCCGCGCCGAAGCGTGCAGTGCAAACTTTGAAAAAGTGCGCCGATACGTCAAACGGCTGTGCACCCGCCTGTTGCCCCGCACCGAGGAGATGGGCTCTGAAGAGCTGCGGTTGCTCTCTGCCATCACGCCCAAGGGCGAGGTGTTCTATCAGGGCACGGTGCAGGCGCTGGCCGACCGGTGTATCCTTTTCCGGGATGACTACGGGGCAGTGTCCCGTCTGCTGCTGGAGCTCATCCACGCCGAGGCGCTGGCGCGGGGCTATCACATCATCACCTGCCCCTGCGCCATGCACCCGGAGGACAAGATCGACCACATTATCATCCCCTCCCTGCGGCTGGCGTTCCTGACCGACAACCGCTGGCATCCGGTGCGGCTGTCTGCGGCGCAGACCGTGCGGTGCAGCCGTTTTGTGGACAGGGAGAACCTTTCCGCCTGCCGGGCACGGCTGCGCTTCAACGAGCGCGCCGCCGCCGAATTGCTGGAACAGGCCTGTGCCCTGATGGCGCAGGCAAAAAGCTGCCACGATGAACTGGAGACCTACTACCGCACCGCCGTGGACTTTGCACAGGTGGATGCCGCAGCCGCTCAGTGCATGGAACTGTTCGGGGTAGGATAACGCAAAAACCAACGGAGGTGAAACGCCTTGGCAAGCATCCATCTGCCCATCCGGCAGCTGGTGGAGTTTTTGCTGCGCACCGGCAGCATCGACAGCCGCTTTACCGGCTTTGACCGTGCCAACGAGGGTGCACGCATCCACCGCAGGCTGCAAAAAGCCGCCGGGGAGGGTTATCAGGCTGAGGTATTCCTCAGCGCGGAGCGGGAGACCTGCGGCATCGCCTTTACGCTGGAAGGCCGGGCAGACGGCATTTTCACCGACGAAACCGGCACTGTGACCATCGACGAGATCAAGACCACCACCGTCCCCTACGAGGAGATCACCGAGGAGCTGAACTCCTGCCACTGGGCGCAGGGCATGGTGTATGCCGCCATTTACAGCAGCCAGCAGGGGCTGGAAACGCTGGCGGTGCGGCTGACCTATTACCAAGTTGACACCGACCAGATCCTGCGCTTTACCCGGCAGTTCACCCGGCAGCAGCTGGAGCAGTTTTTGCAGCAGCTTTTAACGCAGTATGCCCCGTGGGCGCAGCGGCAGCTGGACTGGGACACCCGGCGCAGCCAGAGCCTTGCGGCGCTGCAATTTCCCTTTGCGGAGTACCGCCCCGGGCAGCGGGCGCTGGCGGGCGAGGTGTACCGCGCCTGCCGCGCCGGAAAAAGCGCCGGCTGCAAGGGCGGCACCCGCGTTTTTTGTCAGGCACCCACCGGCATCGGCAAGACCATGAGCGCGCTCTTCCCTGCTTTAAAAGCCATGGGCGAGGGCTGCGGCGCAAAACTGTTCTATCTGACCGCCCGCAACACCACCCAAGCCGCCGCCGAGGACGCCATCGCGCGGCTGCGTACCGCCCAGCCCGGCCTTGCCCTGCGCAGCGTGACCCTGACCGCCAAGGAAAAAGCCTGTCTGCACCCGGACGCCGAAGGACACCCCGCCTGTCTGCCGGAGGTGTGCCCCTTTGCCAACGGCTACTACGACCGCCGCAAGGACGCGCTGGCGGCTCTGCTGGACGGCAGCGGCAGTTTCAGCCGCGCCGCACTGGCGGACACCGCCCGGCAGTTCTCGGTGTGCCCCTTTGAGCTGGGGCTTGATCTGAGCGAGTGGTGCGATGTGGTCATCGGGGACTACAACTATCTGTTTGACCCTGTGGTGCACCTCAAGCGCTTTTTTGATGCCGCCGGGGACTGGCTGTTCCTCATTGACGAAGTGCACAACCTGCCGGACAGAGCCCGCGCCATGTACTCGGCGCAGTTTGCCAAAAGCAGCCTGACCGAGGCAAAGCGGGCGCTGGGCAAAGGCAAAAGCAGCCTGAAAACCGCACTGACCAAGGCGGATAAAGTCTTTCTGGCGGCGCGCAAAGCCTGCGCACAGGCTGCGCCCCGTATAGGCGCAGAATCTGCCAGGGAGACCGAGCCCGCACAGGTGAGCCTTTTGCCCGCCGAAGCTGCCCCGGATTTCGCCCTGCCGCAGCCGCTGTATGCCCGGGATGGCACTGTGTTTTTGCAGCAGCTGCCCGCCGCCTTGCCCGCTGCGCTGCGGGCGGTGCACACCCCTTTGCAGGACTGGCTGGAACAGAACCCCGACGACCCCGCCCATGCGCAGCTGCTGGAGCTTTACTTCGCCTTGCAGGATATCGCCCGCGCGGCTGACCGGTACGACAGCCATTTTGTCACCCAGCTCACCGCCCGGGGCAGTGAGTTGGAACTGCATCTGCTCTGCTTAGACCCCGCGCCCTTTGTGGATGCCAGTCTGGCGGCAGGGCGCAGCGCGGCGCTGTTCAGCGCCACCTTGACCCCGCCCGCCTTTTACCGCAATGTGCTGGGCTGTGCCGATGCCCGGGCGGTGGCGCTGCCAAGCCCCTTCCCGCCGGAAAATCTGGGGCTGTTCTGTCTGCCGGGCATCTCCACCCGCTACCGCCAGCGGGAAGCCAGCGTGCCCGCCGTAGCCGATGCGCTGGCGGCGCTGGCAAAGGGCAAAACCGGCAACTATCTGGCGTTTTTCCCCAGCTACGCCTATTTGCAGCAGGTGCACGAAGCCTTTGCCGCCCGCTGGCCGGACATTTCCACCCTTGTGCAGCAGCGCAGTTTGGACGATGCCGGGCGCGCGGAGTTTCTGGCGCAGTTCGTGCCCCGCCCTGCCCAGACGCTGCTGGGCTTTGCCGTGATGGGTGGCATCTTCGGCGAGGGGGTAGACCTTGTGGGCGACCGGCTCATCGGGTGCGCCATCGTAGGGGTGGGTCTGCCGCAGGTGAACCCCCGGCAGGAGATGCTGCGCCGCTATTACGAGGAGCAGTCCGGCTGCGGTTTCGACTACGCCTACCGCTACCCGGGCATGAACAAGGTGCTGCAAGCCGCCGGGCGGGTGGTGCGCACCCCGCAGGACAAGGGCGTGGTGCTGCTTTTGGACGACCGCTTTGCGCAGCCCGACACCGCCCGCCTGTTCCCGCCGCACTGGCAGCACATCCAATATCTGCCCGGCACCGCCGCGCTGGAAACGGCGCTGGCAGGGTTCTGGGGTTAACATCCTCGCCCTCTCAGTCAAAGCCTGTCGGCTTTGCCAGCTCTCCCAAAGGGAGAGCCTTTGGCAGTCCACGCAGACTTCATCTTTTTGCCAAGGCCTCTCCCTTTGGGAGAGGTGGCAGTGAGCGGAGCGAACTGACGGAGAGGGCGAGCCCGCTAACCGAAGGGCATACCTGCTAAAGAAAAAGCATCTGCAACCAAATCGCCAGCTTTCTGAAGCTCAGAAGCGACCGTTGCAGATGTTTTTTTGTCTGATTCTTTAGGGACTATGCCCTTAATACTCCACGCCCTTCCGTGCGGCGATGCCCTTCTGGTAGGGGTGGCGGCGGCAGCACATTTCGGTAAGGTAATCTGCGGCGTCCAGCATCCATGCGGGGGCTGCGTGGGCGGTCAGGACACACTCCTGCCCGGCGGGGCGGTGCAGCACCGCCTGCTGCAGCAGGTCTTTATCCACCATGTCCAGCTCCCACGCGCTGCCGGCTTCGTCCAGCACCAGCAGATCACAGGGCTGCGCCAGCGCCGCCGCAAGGTTCTGGTTCTGCAAGGTGCGGGTAGCGGCCTTTTCGGCTTCGTTCATCTGAAAGACGAATTTCTGCCCGGCCTTGCCCCGGTAGACGGTGGCGCCCAGCTGTTCCAGCAGCGGGATCTCCCCGCTCTGCCCGCCCTTTAAAAACTGCACGATGACCACCCGTTTTCCGCTGCCCAGTGCCCGCAGGGCAAGCCCCATGGCGGCTGTGGTCTTGCCCTTGCCGTCGCCGTAATACAGATGCAAAAGTCCTAAGCTTTCCATCGTCTTTCTCCTTTTTTGTAGCAAAAGGCACCCGCAGCAGAACGGCTGCGGATGCCTTGTTATTTACACGTTGCTTTTACTGGTACAGCGGGAACTCCCGGGTCAGGCGCAGAACGCGCTCGCTGATCTCGTCCTTCTTTTCCGCATAGTGCCAGATGCAGTCTGCAATGCAGTCCGCGATCACCTGCATCTCGGCTGCGCCCATGCCGCGGGTGGTGACAGCCGGGGTGCCCAGACGCACGCCGGAGGTCACAAAGGGGCTGCGGGTCTCGCCGGGGACGGTGTTCTTGTTGGCGGTGATGTGCACGCTGTCCAGACGCTGCTCCAGGTCCTTGCCGGTGCACTCCTCGTCCCGCAGGTCAATGAGCATCAGGTGGTTGTCGGTGCCGCCGGATACAAGCTTTACCCCGCGCTGCTGCAAAGCCGCAGCCAGTGCCTGTGCATTTTCCACGATCTTGCGGGCATATTCCTTGAACTCCGGCTTCAGTGCCTCGCCAAAGCAGACGGCCTTTGCCGCAATCACGTGTTCCAGCGGCCCGCCCTGCGTGCCGGGGAACACTGCCGAGTTGATGCGCTTGGCAATGATGGGATTGTTGGTCAAAATCAAGCCGCCGCGGGGTCCGCGCAGGGTCTTGTGGGTGGTGGTGGTCACTACATCGGCGTAGGGCACGGGGCTCTGGTGCTGACCGCCCGCCACCAGACCGGCAATGTGCGCCATATCCACCATCAGGTATGCGCCGTAGCCGTGGGCGATCTCGGCAAGCTTTTCAAAGTCGATGGCGCGGGGGTAGGCGGAAGCGCCCGCCACCAGCATCTTGGGGCGCACCTTGCGCACCTGCTTTTCCAGCTCGGCGTAGTCGATCACGCCGTCTGCGCCGACACCGTAGGAGATGAAGTGGTAGTTTTTACCGGACATATTCACCGGGGAACCATGGGTCAGGTGACCGCCCTGCGAAAGGTCCATGCCCATGACGGTATCGCCCAGCTCCAGCAGGGCAAAATACACGGCAAGGTTGGCCTGTGCGCCGGAATGGGGCTGGACGTTGGCGTACTTTGCCCCGAACAGCTGGCAGGCGCGCTGGATGGCAATGTTCTCCACCTCGTCCACATAGACACAGCCGCCGTAGTAGCGCTTGCCGGGCAGACCCTCGGCGTACTTATTGGTCAGCACGCTGCCCATCGCTGCCATCACGGCGGGCGAGACGATGTTCTCGCTGGCGATCAGCTCAATGTTCTCGCGCTGACGGGTCAGCTCCCGCTCCATGGCTGCGCCCAGTTCCGGGTCGGCTGCATTGACCATGCCGATGGTGTCCATCATATCCTTGTACATTTTACTTGCCCCTCTCCACAAAATGTTGTAGATCCTCTCAGCGCAGCGCCCGCACGGCGCTTGCTGCTGTAACATAATCATAGCAGAAAGCGGCGGCGGCTTCAATCCTCTTTTCGCCAAAAGGCTTGCTTTTTTTGTCTGAAGTGTTTATTATGTTTGTATAAAAATGCGCTGTCGATTTTGTATATTTTTCAAGTATCCTCCCCCACAGGTGAAGCGAGGTGTTTTGTATGACCATTGCCGAGGAAAAACAGGCGCAGCGTGCCGCAGGCCGTGCCGCCCGCAAGGCGCTGGATGTACCGCAGCGCGCCGCCGCCAACGCGGCGCTGTGCCGCCGGGTGCTGGAACTGGACGCCTACCGCGCCGCCCATACCCTTTTGCTCTACGCAGCCTTTGGGGGCGAAGCCGACCTTGCCGCCGTGGCTGCCGAAGCTGTCCGGCAGGGCAAGACGGTAGCCTACCCGGTGTGCGGCGAGGGCTTTACCCTTACCGCAGCCGTGCCGGGCGCGGACGGCTGGGCGGTGGGACAATACGGCATCCGCACGCCGGTGCCGGAGCGCTCCACCCTTTTGCAGCCGGAGCAGCTGGATCTGGTGCTGGTGCCCTGCACCGCCTTTGACGCAGACTGCCGCCGGGTGGGCATGGGCAAGGGCTACTACGACCGCTACCTGCCCCGCTGCACCCGGGCGGTGAAGATCGGCATTGCATTGGAAGTTCAGCGCGTCCCCCGCGCCGCCGTGGACGCCCACGACCAGCGGCTGGACGCCTTTGTAACAGAGAGGGGTATCTACACATGGAAATGAACGATTTAAGCTGCGCGCAGTTTCTGGCACAGCTTGCCAGCAAAGCGCCCACGCCGGGCGGCGGCGGCACGGCCGCGCTGGTGGGCGCTGCCGGTGTGGCACTGGGCAACATGGTGGGCTGCCTGACCACCGGCAAAAAGAAGTACGCCGCCGTGGAAGCGGATATCCAGGCACTGAACGCCCGGGCTGAAGCCCTGCGGCTGGAGCTGGAAGCGCTGGTACAGGCCGATGCCGATGCCTTTGCGCCACTGGCTGCGGCCTACGGCCTGCCCAAGGATACCCCGGAGCAGGCCGCGCACAAAGCCGCTGTGCTGGAAGCCGCACTGGACGGTGCAAGCGCCGTGCCGCTGCAAATTATGGAAAAGTGCGCCGAGGGCATCGCGCTGGCGGGGCAGTACGCCGCCAAAGGCAGCGTGCTGGCAGTATCGGACGCAGGCTGCGCCGCCGTGCTGTGCAAGGCCGCCTTGCAGGCCGCAAGCCTGAATGTGTTTATTAACACCAAGCTGATGGCAGACCGCACCCGTGCCGCTGCACTGGACGCCCGGGCAGACGCATTGCTGGCAGAGTTTGTGCACCGGGCAGACGAAACCTTCACCGCCGTCAGCTGGAAACTCTGCAATAAATAATATCACAAATGAGGGAAAGTATATGGCAACGATTTTAAAGGGCGCGCCAGTGGTGGCCGCCATGAACGAGCGCAACGCTTTGCTCTGCGAGCAGTTGAAAGCCAAGGGCATCACCCCCACACTGGCCGTGGTGCGTGTGGGCGAGCGGGAGGATGACCTCTCCTACGAGCGGGGCGTGATGACCCGCTGCGGCAAGGTAGGCGTCGCTGTCAAGCAGTTCGTGCTGCCTGCCGATGCCACGCCGGAGCAGCTGCTCCGGGTACTGGATGAGGTGAACACTGACGACGGCATCCACGGCTGTCTTTTGTTCCGTCCCCTGCCCAAGCAGTTCGATGACCGCACCGTCCGCGCCGCCCTGCGCCCGGAAAAGGACATTGACGGCATCACGGACGGTTCGCTGGCCGGGGTGTTCACCAACACCGATCTGGGCTATGCTCCCTGCACCGCGCAGGCCTGCATGGAAATTTTGAAGTATTACAACGTTCCTCTTTCCGGCAAGCGTGCCGTGGTGGTGGGCCGCAGCCTTGTGGTGGGCAAGCCCGCCGCCATGATGCTGGACCGGGAAAACGCCACCGTGACCCTGTGCAACTCCCGCACCCAAAACCTGCCGGAAGTGTGCAGGCAGGCCGACATCGTGGTGGTGGCCATGGGCAAGATGGCGGCTGTGGGCGCGGACTGCCTGCGGGCAGGCCAGACGGTCGTGGACGTAGGCATCCATGTAAACGAGGAGGGCAAGCTGTGCGGTGACGTGCAGTTTGACGCCGCTGAGCCGGTGGTGGACGCCATTACTCCCGTGCCCGGCGGCGTGGGCACCGTGACCACCTCGGTGCTGGTAAGCCATGTGGTGCAGGCGGCGTGCAAAAAAGCCGGAGTAGAATGCTGAGAAGATCATTTTAGTCAAAACCACCGGCTGAGCCGGTGGCTTGAGTAAGCCCTAGAAGGGCATAATA
>ERZ772875.2334-NODE-2334-length-14174-cov-9.721723_pt1 | contig 14174 bp, 13 predicted proteins | sample MGYA00580585_ERZ772875 | MGnify/ENA primary metagenome ERZ772875 (study PRJEB29015, sample SAMEA2737736) | human gut metagenome | biome: human gut; feature: human-associated habitat; material: faeces | place: China | collected 2012 ... | reverse complement strand
CCTTCCCGAGATTGCCACGTCGGCCGTTGGCCTCCTCGCAATGACAAACCTTTGGTGTTTGCCATTTTAACGGCAGCCTGTTTCTTGCGCAGGTGCAGCGCCGGGCCCGGCTGTCCCCTCCCCTACAATACTGCATGCGGTCGGCGATGGCTTGTACGGGCTGCAACTGCCTTCCCGAGATTGCCACGTCGCTTTGCTCCTCGCAATGACACATCAAGGGGCGTGCGCAGGGAACGGTGCACGGCATCGATTTGGCTGTCCTTATGCCGCTTCGCGGACGGGCCTGGCTGTCCCCGCCCCTACAACGCACGACCGGTGCCCCTGCGAAATTTTCCATATTCCATTATCCCTTTTACTGGAGGTATCACCATGCTCGGTTGTGTCATCATGGCGGCGGGAAACGCCGTGCGCTTCGGCGCGAACAAGCTCGAGGCGGAGCTGGACGGCAAGCCGCTCATCCGCCGGGCATTCGAGGCCGTTCCGGCCGGGGTGTTCGACCGCGTCGCCGTCGTCACGCAGTATCCTGCCGTCGCAGCCCTCGCGCGGGAATTCGGTTTCGAGCCGGTGCGCAACGACCGGCCCGGCGACGGGCTGAGCCGCACGGTCCGCCTCGGCACGCAGGCGCTGGCGCAGTGCGACGGCATCGCCTTCCTTGTGGCCGACCAGCCGCTGCTGTCGGCATCGGCCGTGCGCGCGGTCGTGCGGCAGTGGCGGGAGCATCCGTCGTGCATCGTGGGCGCGGCCTGCGGCACGCGGCGGGGCAATCCGAACGTGTTCCCGCGGGAATTTTTCCCGGCGCTGTGCGCGCTCGAGGGAGACCGCGGCGGCAGCGCCGTCATCCGGCAGTATCCGGAGCGCTACCTTGCCGTCGACGTCCCGCCGGAGGCGCTGGCCGATGTCGATACCCCCGAGGCCCTGCGCGCCATCCGGGATCATCTGTAGGGAACGGCATACAGCAAATTGAAAATGGAAAAATAAAAAAGCTGTGCGCAGCTTCCGGTCGTGCGTTGTAGGGAAGTGGCATGCCATGCCCCTGCAAATTATATATCATAAAACAACGAACGGCACGCAAAGCGTGCCGTTCCTGTTATTTCTCATTCCACGCGGAGGCGGGCGGGGAGGGCGGCATCCGGGGTGACAAGCACCGTGCGGTAGCGGTCATACACGACCATGCCGGGCTTGGCCCCGTTCGGCTTGCGCAGGAAGCGCACGGGCGTCACATCGACGGGGACGTTCTGCCCCTCGCGCGCCTCGGAGTAGTAGGCCGCAAGCTCGGCCGCTTCCGTGATCGTCTCGTCCGGCGGCTGGATGCCTGCGCACGCGATGATGACATGCGTGCCGTGAAATTTCTGCACATGCAGCCACAGGTCGTCGCGCCGCGCCGTCTTGAGCGACAGCTGGTCATTCTGGCGGTTGTTGCGGCCGACAAAAATGTCGAAGCCATCCGACGAGCGGAAGTGCATCGGCTTGGAGGGCTGCTGCTTGACCTGCTTGCGGCGGTCCGCCGGGCGGACATAGCCTCCGGCCTCCAATTCCGCTCGAATCTCGCTCAGGTCGCGCTCATTTTCGGCGCGGGCCAGCTCCTCGAGCACGCCGCCCAGATAGGCCTCCTCGATCTCGCCCTGTGCGATCTGCTGCGTGAGCACCTGCTCGGCGTGCTTGGCGCGGGCGTAGTCCTTGTAGAAGCGCGCGGCGTTCTGCTGCGGGGAGAGGTTCGGCTTGAGCGGAATTTCAATTTCGCGCAGATTCTCATCATAAAAATCCTCTGCGCGCAGCAGCGTCTGCCCGCGTGTGATGGCGTGCAGGTTCGCCGTGACGATGTCGCCCTGACGGCGCAGCTGCTCGCGGTCGTGCGTGGCCTCCAGCTCCTGCCGCTGCAGCTCCAGCTTGCGGCGCGTGCGCTCGTGCAGGTTCGAAATGGCCTTGCGCAGCGTCTGCGACCGCTGCCGCATGCGCTCGGCGTGGTCCGTCTCGGTGTAAAAGCGGTCGAGCAGGGCGGAAAAGCTCTCGCACGGCTCGGCGCGCAGATAGCCGCCGTATTGCCGGATGTCGCGATAGGTGAAGTCCGTCGGTGCGCCGTCCTTCCACAGCAGCATGGGCTGCATCTGTACGGGCGGCAGGGCGGCGAACTCCGCCGTCAGAAATGCCGCCAGCCGCGCGGGGTCCAGCGTGGGGATGGGCGCGTCCGTCTCGCCCGCAAAGCGGAATGACAGCTCGCGCGCGATGAGCGGCGACAGGCCCGCAAAGTGGGCCAGCAGCCATTTGTCCAGCCGCATGGCCGCGTCCGGCCGGGAGAGCAGGGCAAGAAGCCCGGCCTCCGTCGTCTCCTGCGGGATGCTGCGGTCCTGCCGCGGCGGCTCGTGGTAAAACAGGCCGGGCAGCAGCTGGCGCAGCTCGGACATTTCAAAGTCCACGCGGCGCAGACAGTCGAGAATGCGGCCGTCCGGCCCTGTGAGGATCAGGTTGGAATTGCGCCCGACCAGCTCGAGGATCAGGTGCTTGCGGCAGGGCACACCCAGCTCGTCCGTGCAGTCGAACGTCAGGTCGAGCATGCGCTCGGCCGCGGGCTGGCGGATACCGGCAAGCCTGCCGCCCGCCAGATGCTTGCGCAGCAGCATACAGAACATCGGCGGCTGCGCGGGGTTTTCCAGCTGCGCCTGCGTCAGGTGGACGCGCGGCCGGTTGCCGTTGGCGGACAGCAGCAGTCTCCCGCCGCCGTCGCGCCCGCGCAGCTGGAGCACGACGGTGTCGCGCGCGGGCTGCTGGACCTTATCCACGCGGGCCCCGACGAGGGCGGGGCGCAGCTCTGCGGCGACGGCCGTGAGAAACATGGCGTCAAATGGCATGGTCTTCCTCCATCATGGCGGCAAACAGCGCCTCGATGCGCGCGGTCTGCCCGGAGAGATACAGTGCGCCAAACAGGGCCTCCAGCCCCGTTGCGCGGGCATATTCGCCCGGCGTGGCGTGCTTCGGGATGCCGTGAGGATGGGCGTTGCGGCCGCGGCGATAGACGGCGGCCTCCTCCGGCGTGAGCAGGGGCTGGATGCGCAGGGCAAAGCGCGCCTGCGCCGGGGCCTGCACGAGCGCGACGGTCTGCTGATGCAGGCGGCCGTTCGTTGTGCCGCCCTCGACGCACAGCTTTGTGCGCACGAGCAGCTCAAACACGGCGTCGCCGATGTGCGCCAGCGCCAGGGACGACATGGCCAGCAGCTCCTGTTGGGTCATTTGCGGATGAAAATAGTCCTGCATGGCGCAGTTGCCTCCAGAATGATCGAATTTTGGATGATTTTGAGTGATATTGCCGGGCTACTTTTGCGTGTTGCAGGGGAGGGGCATGCCCCTCCCGGCACTGTACTGGCGGTTTGAACCGGCTGGCGATAAAACGGTGAAAGCCAAAGGTTTGTCATTGCGAGGCCCCAACGGGGCCGTGGCAATCTCGGGGAGGCACTTCCGACTCGTACCGGCCGTCGATAAAACGGTATGCACCAATTGCGTCTGTAGCGGCGCTCACTGAGCGCCTTGTACAGAGACATTCAACGGCAGGAGGGCACTGGTGCACCACGGCACTCCCCTGATGTGTCATTGCGAGGAGCGAAGCGACGTGGCAATCTCACAGTACAATGCCGGATAACAGGGAACTTCCGGCGAAAACGTGACCGGTCGCAGGAGATTGCCACGGCCCCCTTGGGGCCTCGCAATGACAAATCTGGGAGCGCGGCGCTGACAATGGTGCCCTGCACCGAATGGGCCGTCCTTATGCCGCTTCGCGGACGGGCGAGGCATGCCTCGCCCCTACATTTGGCCTTTAATGCTTCCGCCATGTTGCGGGGCTGAGCAGCAGCAGCACGGGGAACAGCTCCAGCCGCCCGAGGAGCATGTCGAGCGTCAGCACGACCTTCGACAGGGCGGAGAAGTTCGCATAGCTGCCGAACGGGCCGACCTCGAGGCTCAGGCCCGGGCCGATGTTGTTCAGCGTGGCGAACACGGATGTCACGCTCGTCTCGGCCCCGAAGTTATCGAGCGAGACCAGCAGGATGGACACGACGGCAATGGCGGCATAGCAGATGAAGAACGCCATGGTGCCGCGGATGACCTCGCTGCTCACGCGTTTGCCGTCCATCGTCATGACCTCCACGGAGTGGGGGTGCAGCAGGTGGCGCGTCTCGGCGCGGGCCGTCTTGGCCAGAATGAGCACGCGGCTGACCTTCATGCCGCCGCCCGTGGAGCCGGCGCACGCGCCGATGGCCATTAGGATGAGCAGCACGGTCTTGGAAAATTCCGGCCATTTCGCAAAATCCGCCGTGCCGAAGCCCGTCGTCGTGATGACGGAGCCGACGGAGAAGGCCACATGGTGGATCGTCTGGAACACGGTGGGGAAGAACCCGCCCGTGAGCAGCAGGTTGGCACTGATGAGGACGATGGCCCCGAAAATGATGATAAAGTACCAGCGCACTTCGCTGTTGTGCCACGCGAGCCTGAAGCGGCGGCGCAGCAGGAAAAAATACACCGAGAAATTCACGCCGAACAGGACCATGAACACCGTCGTCACGGCCTGCAGGTAGGCCGAGTAGTCTGCAAGGCCGCTGTTGCGCACGGAAAAGCCGCCCGTACCGGCCGTGCCGAAGGCAAGGCACAGACTGTCGAACCACGTTATCTCGCCCCAGCCGAACAGCACGCCCAGCCGGTAGAACAGGATCTGCAGCAGCGTCATGGCGCAGTAGATGGCATAGAGGATCGCGGCGGACGTGCGCATCTTCGGAACCATCTTGCTCACGGAAGGGCCGGGGGACTCGGCCCGCAGCAGATAGATGCTCTCGCCGGACAGCGGCACGATGGCCAGCATGAACACGAGCACGCCCATGCCGCCGAGCCAGTGGGTGAAGCTGCGCCAGAACAGCAGGCACTTCGGCAGGTCCTCCACGGCGCGGAGGATGCTTGCACCGGTCGTCGTAAAGCCGGACATGGTCTCGAACACGGCGTCGAGATACGACGGGATCGCCCCGGAGACCGTAAACGGGATCGCGCCGACGAGCGAGATGAGGATCCAGCTCAGTGCGACCATCACGAAGCCATCGCGTGCGTGCAGCTCGCGGCGGCGCTTCGGCCGCAGCAGGATAAAAAGACCACCGAGCAGGCCGCTGCCTGCGGCCGTGGCAAGCAGGACCCACAGCTCCGGCTCGCCGTAGATCACGGCGACGATGCACGGCAGCAGCAGGAAGGCCCCGATGACCAGCAGCACGTCGCCCAGCAGGGAGAGGATCATGCGGTAATTCATGCTTTCACTCTCCGCTTGTCCAGAATGTCGTCCAGATCGTCCAGACCCGTCGCTGCCGTCACGACGACGACGGTGTCGCCCGGCTCGATGGTGTCGCGGCCGCCGGGGGTGATGATCCGGCCTTCGCGGTTGATGGCCCCGATGAGCAGGTTCGGCCGCGTGGGCAGCTCCATGAGCGGTCTGCCGCAGACGGCGGATTTCTCCGTGGCGCGGAACTCCAGTGCCTCGGCCTTGTTGCCGACGATCTTATAGAGCGTCTCGACGTTCGAGCCGAGCGAGTTCTGCATGGCGCGGACGTAGCGGACGATGTGGTCGGCCGCGATATAGCGGGGATGGAACACGCTTCCGAGGTCCATGCCCTTGATGATGTGCGAGAATGTCGTGCGGTTGATTTTCGTGACGATCTTCGCGCTCGAGACGCTGCGGGCATAGAGGCTCATCAGCACGTTTTCCTCATCGATGCCCGTCAGCGAGGCCACGGCGTCCATCTTTGCAATGCCCTCCTCGGCGAGCAGCTGCTCACTCGTGCCGTCTCCGTGGATGATCGTGGCCTCGGGCAGGCGCTCTGCCAGCGAGTCGCACACGGCGGCGCTGGACTCGATGATCTTCACGCTCGCGCCGAAGTCCAGCATCTGCCGCGCGAGGTAGTAGGAGATGCGCCCGCCGCCGAGCAGCATCACGCGCTTGACGGGGTTCGTCTGCACGCCGATCTTGTGGAAGAATTTTGCGGCGAGCTTCGGACTTGCCACCACGCTGATGCGGTCGCCTGCCAGCAGGGTGAAGCTGCCGTCGGGGATGTACACCTCGTGCTGCCCGCGCTCCACAACGCACACAAGCGCGCCGGACTGCAGGCGGCCGAGGTCGGAGAGCTTCATGCCGTCGAGTATGGAGCCGGGGTCGATACGCATCTTGTGCAGCTCCACGCGGCCCTTCGAGAACGTGTCGATCTTGATGGAGGCCGGGGCGCGCAGGATGCGCGCGATCTCCGTGGCGCTGGCCAGCTCCGGGTTGAGCGCCATGCTCAGCCCGAGGTCGTCCTGAATGAGATGCAGCCCGCTCGTATATTCCGGGTTGCGCACGCGGGCGATCGTGTTGCCCACGCCGAGGCGCTTGGCAATGAGGCACGAGAGCAGGTTCTGTTCGTCCGTGGACATCACGGCGATGACAAGATCGGCAGAGGGCACGCCGGCCTCCACCTGCGTGTCCATGCTGATGCCGTTGCCCTCGACGGTCATGACGTCGAGCGTGTTGCCGATGGCGTCGAGCGCAGCCGTGCGCGTGTCGACGACGGTGATCTCGTGACCCTCGCGGAGCAGCTGCTCCGTCAGCGTCGCGCCGATCTTGCCGGCTCCGATGATAACAATGTTCATTCCCGAAAAGACTCCTGTATGGTGAATTCCAAAATGATCCAATTGGTCTGGCGTTGCTGGGGCCGCAGGGATGTGCTGCGGCCCAAACCTCGCAAATTTTATCATAGCACGCCGCAGGATGGAATGCAAGCCTGAAATAGGGCAGGAGTTCTCCCTTACATGCCGCGATATCCGTCAGCGCAGGTAGCCGCTGTCGCGCAGCGACACAAAGTCGTCATCCGCGATCACCAGATGGTCCAGCAGCAGAATGTCCACGACGTCGAGTGCCTGCTGCAGGCGGCGTGTCAGCTCCACATCCTCGTGCGACGGCAGGGCAATGCCCGCCGGGTGGTTGTGCGCCAGCACCACGCCGCTGGCATTCGCGCTCAGCGCGGCGCGCATGAGCTTGCGCATCGGCACGTTGGCCGAGTTCACGCTGCCCTCGCTCAGGCAGGTGCAGGTCAGAAGCCGCCCGGCGGCGTCCAGCGCCAGCAGGTAGACGAGTTCCTCCCGCGCGCCGTAGAAAAACGGCAGCAGGAAATTGCCGAAATCCGTCGTGCCCGTCAGGCGCGCGCCGGAAAACGGCCGGGAGAGGTAGTAGCGCCGGTGCAGCTCCGTCACGAGCCGCAGCAGCAGCGCCCGCGATGCATCCATCCCCTCCACGCTGGCCAGCTCCTCCGGAGAGGCGGAGAGAGTCGCGCCGAGCGAGCCAAATTGGCCGATGAGCCGCGCGGCAAGGGCCTGTGGCTCCTCTGCGCCCGTGCCCGCGTGCAGCAGCAGGGTCAGCAGCTCCTCGTCCGTGAGGGCGTCCGGCGCACGCTGCAAAAAGCGCCGCAGCAGATTGGCCGTGGATCCGTCCATGGGATCGCCTCCTGTGTGTTGATGGAATATGGTAGGGGAGCGACATGCCGCTCCCGGCGCTGCATTGACGATAGGAACAGGCTTCCGATAAAAACGTACCAACCGATTGCGTCTGTAGCGGCGCTCACTGCGCAGCCGTTGGCGGCTTTGCCGCCTTACGGATGCGGCGTGCCCCTTGCGGGTAGTGAGCGCCATGGAGGCTGGCAAGTTATAGGGCAGCGTCGTCGACCGTAGCGGCCATCGGATTTGTCATTGCGAGTCCCCGAAGGGGCCGTGGCAATGACAAGCCCGAGGCATTGTACGGCGCGGTGGAAAGCCTTATTCCAGATTCAGATGGCGGCGCAGGATGCGCTCCGTGACGAAGAAATACACAATGCCGAGGACGGCCAGCAGGGCAAGCATCACGGCGATAAACAGGTTGAAGAAGCCGGGCGCGCTCATGCCGGCAGAGAGCTGAACAAGGAAGCGGCAGAACGGCTCAAAGTTGCTCAGCACGATGATGGACGTGACTGCAACCGTCTCGAGCACGACGTTGATGGCATAGTAGAACAGCACAGCGAACAGGATGCGCTTGCGGCGGAACAGGTGGCCGATGGAGCAGGACAGATAGATCTGCAGCACGGACACCGCGACCTGCACCACGACCAGCAGAACGAGCAGGGCGATGCCCCAGCCGTTGATTATCCCGCCGAAGCCCTGCTCCAGCGAGGTGCGGATGGAAGGCAGCAAGCCACGGATACCGCCGAACAGGATGCCGACGGAAACGAAGCTGACCAGGCCCGTCACGACCAGCGTCAGGAGGGCCGTGAGGAGCTTCGACAGCACAAGCTGCCACGGCCGCACCGGCAGCGTGAACATCAGGTAGCCTTCATCACGCAGCAGGCCGGAATAGAAGCGGATGACGGAGATGACGAGCGCAAACACGCAGGCGGCAATGACCGCGAGCACGAACAGCACCGTCGTCAGGTTCACGAAGATGGCCGAGATCTCGCTCGGCAGCTCCGCCATGAGGGCGACGCGCTCGAGCAGGCCGAAGACCAGAATGGCGGGCCAGATGAACAGGAAAATTTTCAGATTTGCGCGGAGATCGTATTTTAACAGCTTGCTCAGCACGGCCATTCACCTCCCATCGGGATCGTGCGGAAGACTTCGCGGAAGACCTCGTCGACGGACTTGCCCTCGGCGCCGCGGATGTTATCGGTCGAATCGTGGCGGACGACACGGCCCTCCTTCAGGAAGATCACCTCGTCAAGCACCGGCTCGATGTCCGCGATCAGGTGCGTCGAGATCAGGACGGTGCTCTCGGGCGAATAATTCGTCAGGATCGTCTGCAGGATGAAGTCGCGCGCGGCCGGATCGACGCCCGCGATCGGCTCGTCGAGCAGGTAGAGCTTTGCGGCGCGGCTCATGACGAGCAGCAGCTGGAGCTTCTCCTTCGTGCCCTTCGACATCGTCTTCACGCGCATATCCAGCCCGATGCCCAGCGCACGGCACATGGCCTCGGCGCGCTCACGGCGGAAATCGGGATAGAAATCCGCAAAGAAATTGACCATATCCTTCGTTTTCATCCAACCGGCATAGTACATCCGGTCGGGCAGGTAGCTCACGAGCGCCTTCGTCTCCGGGCCGATCGGCTTGCCGTCGATCGCGACGGAGCCCTCCGTCTGGCGCAGCAGGCCCGTCAGGATCTTGATGAGCGTCGTTTTGCCGGAGCCATTCGGCCCGAGCAGGCCGATGATCTTGCCCGGCGCAAGCTGCAGGTCGACGTGATCGAGTGCGGGCTTTGCCCCGTAGCTCTTCGTCAGGCCGCTGCAGCAGACCAGCATGTCATTCATTTTCATTCCCTCCAAACAATGTTGCAATTTCCTCCTGCGTGTAGCCGAGCTGCCGCATCCGCGCGCAAAACGCATCGATCTCGGCCTGCGCCAGCGAGCGGCGCGTCTCGCGGATGCACGCCTCATCCTGTGTGACATAGCGCCCGGTGTTCCGCTGGGCGCTGACGAGCCCGCTCTCCTCCAGCGCAGCGAGCGCGCGCTGCATGGTGTTCGGATTGACACCGGCCTCTGCGGCCAGCTCCCGCACCGACGGCAGCTTCACGCCTGCCGGATACTGTCCGGAGACGATGCGGAACTTCAGCACATCCACGAGCTGCAGCCAGATCTGCCGCTCCGGATTCAGTTTCCATGCCATTGGCTCACCTCCAATGTGTTATTGTACTAATATACTAATACACTAGTACAGATTTGTCAAGAGGGTTTTTCAAAAATATTCCTGCCTTCCTTTCTGTCCGCCCCTCACGGACACCGCACCGCAGCAGGCAGAATTTTGATTTGGGTCTGGGCAAGCGGGCGTTTCTGTGATATGATGGAGGCAGGACCCCAAGATACAACAAAATACGGGCCATCTCCGCACCAAATCGAGGGGATGGCCCAAAATGGAGGATGCAGCCTATGAGAAGTGCAAGCAGATGGATCTACGTCGCAGTCGGGTGCGTGGTACTTCTGTTCTCGGGCCTGGTGTACGCGTGGAGCGTACTGTCCGGGCCGATCGCCGCAGAGTTCCCCCGCTGGACCACCGCACAGCTTTCCCTGACCTTTACGATCGTGATGAGCTTTTTCTGCCTTGGCGGCCTGACCTGCGGCGCGCTTTCCGCGCGCATTTCCCCGCGAATTTTCCTCTGGATATCCGCCCTGCTGTTTCTGGCGGGCTTCCTGCTGACGGCGAGTATGCGGTCGCTGCCCATGCTGTATGTCGGCTTCGGCGTGGTCTGCGGGCTGGCCTCCGGCTTCTCGTATAACGCCGTGCTCGGGACAGTCGGCGCGTGGTTCCCCGACAAGCAGGGCCTCGTCTCCGGTATCCTGCTCATGGGCTTCGGCCTGAGCAGCTTCCTCATCGGCAAGCTCTATCAGCGCTTCACGCCGACGGCCATCGGCAGCTGGCGGCGCAGCTTTGTCGTGCTTGGTATTATCACGGCCGTGCTCGTGGCGGCCTGCGGCTTCCTGCTCCGGCGGCCTGGCACGGACTTCACGCCGCCGCCCGCCGCGAAAAAGAAGCGCTATGCTAACCCCGTGGCAGAAGAGCTCGGCACGGCGGCCATGCTGCGGCGGCCCGCGTTCTGGCTGTACTATCTCTGGGCGGTACTCCTGAGCGCGGCAGGGCTGGCCCTCGTGTCGCAGTCCACCTCCATCGCGCGGGAGATCGGCAGAACGGTCTCGCCGGGCGGTATCACCACGGCCGTCGGCATGATCTCGCTGGCGAACGCGGCAGGGCGCGTTGTGCTGGGCGGGCTGTTTGACCGATGGGGACGCAGCCGCACCATGCAGCTCGTGGGCGGCATTTTCCTGCTCACCGGCCTTGTGCTCATCGGCGCGCTGAAGCTCGGCAGCTTCCCGCTGCTCATCGCCGGCTTCCTGCTGGGCGGCATGGCCTACGGCGGCGTCACGCCCGCCAACGCGGCCTTTGTCAGCTCGTATTACGGTATGCGGCACTACGCCGTGAATCTTTCCGTCGTGGTGACGAACCTGCTGTTCGCCTCGTTCGGCAGCACGGTCGCGGGCGCACTGTATGACGCGACCGGCTCTTACCTCAGCACGGACGCCATGATCCTCGTTCTCGCTGTCCTGAGCGCCGCCGTGTCGTTCGGCATCGACCTGTGCGACCGGAGGATGCTGAAACGGCGATAACGGTACGCCATTGCAGGGGCATACCCGGCCCTGTCATTCAAAAAATCACCGGCTGCTTTTCCGGCAGCCGGTGATCGATTTTCTTATGGAAGCTCCAGCCAAACAGCAAAATGGATTCCGAGCTTTCTTATAAATTCTCATCTTCGACAAATTGATAGAACGCCATCTCCTGCGCGGTATCCTCCGGGCGGACCGTGCCAACCGGGGCGGCATAGACGATAAACTCCTCCTCGCCGTCCAGCCCGAACAGCTCGCAGCACAGCTCATGGCGGAAGGCGCGCAGGCCGCAGGTGCCGAGGCCCTGCGACGCGCAGGCGAGATAGAGATTTTCGCCCACATGCCCGGCATCGACGAGCAGCGGCGCATAGGCATAGGGACCGTAGCGCCACTCCGCGCGATAGGGCACAACGGACCAGTAGAAGATCACGCTGGCCTTTGCCGCCCAGCTCTGGCCGCAGAGCGTGTCGGAAACAACATCCTCGAGCTGCTCGACGGGATGCAGGAACTCGAGCGCATGCTCCATCGGCAGATAGTGATATGCACCGGGGCGCAGGCCCTCGACATAACGGACGACGAGATACGTCTCAAAGGCATGGCGTGCACCGCCGCTCGGAACGGTGCGCAGCGTGGCATAGGCCCGGCCGCGCATGGCGCGCACGCCCTGCGTGGCCCAGAGCAGGAACGAAAGCTGCAGCAGGCTGAGCTCCCCCTCCGTATAAATTCTGGCGCTGCGCCGCCGCGTCAGCAGGTCATACAGGCCGCCGCCCTCCGGCAGCGCGGAAAAATCTCGCGGCAGCACCGTCCGCTCGCCGCCCATCGGGGCCTTGCACAGCGGAGGCTGCGGCAGCTTTTTCTCCTGATCGGAGACAAATTCCGTGGTATCGTCGTCGCGATAGCCCATGAGGAAGCGTCTTCCCTGTTCGGTGCGTTCGTCCATAGTCAGTCTCTCCTCCGGTTCCCGCCCGCCACGATGAGCAGCAGGCGCAGGAACTGCATAATGGTCACGCTCAGCGCGGCCACATACGTCAGGGCCGCAGCTGTGAGCACACGCTTTGCCGCGGTCTGCTCCTCCGGCAGCAGCAGGGCGCTCTCCTCGATGGCGCGCAGGGCGCGGTGGCTGGCATTGAACTCCGTCGGCAGGGTGACGAGCTGGAACACGACGCAGAGGCCATAGCAGGCCACGCCCGCCAGCGCCACATAGTAAAACACCTGTCCGAGGCCGCTGAGCGCGAGGCCGAGCACAATGAGCGGCATGGAGAGCCGCGAGCCGATGTTCGTCACGGGGACGATGGCCGCGCGGATATAGATCGGCGCATAGTGCCGCGCGTACTGCACGGCATGGCCCGCCTCGTGCGCGGCCACGCCGACTGCGGCAGGCGTTGCGACATTGTACACGGCGTCCGACAGGCGAATGACGTGGTCCTTCGGGTCAAAATGATCCGTCAGCTCGCCGGACACATGCTCCACGCGCACATCGGTCACGCCGTGCGCGCGCAGCACCGCCATGGCGGCCTCCGCGCCGGTCATGCCGCGCGCGCTGCGCACCTGACTGTAGCGGCGGAACGTGCTCTTGACATGGACGCTGGCCCAGAGCGACAGGATCACCGCCGGGAGCACCAGAACGATATAGTACCAGTCTACATAGAAAAACGGCATTGCGCCTCACCTCGCATGGAAATTATACTGATATTCAATTAAAACCTTTCATTCATAAAATGGAAGGTTTTAATATGAAGATCATTATGAGACGAGATTTCGTGATTTTTCCAAAATCGCGAAATTGGTTACGCCAAAGGCGGAACCTTTCTGATGAAAGATTTTAATCAGAAAACAGTATTACAGCGGCTGCGGCTCCATGGCGTCGTGGAGCTGATCCGTGATCGCGCCGCGGAAAATGCGGTCCGCATGGGTATGGACGGTGTTGAGCGCTCCGGCGGAGTGCTTCAGCTCGATCTTGCCGTTCATGAAGACGTCGTTGTCCAGAATAAAGCGGACCTCCTTGTCCTCGACATTGCCGCGCTTGACCATACCGGGGCCGCAGTGCAGCTTCAGGCGGCAGCCGCCAGCCAGCGCCATCTCCACATCCTGCGTGACGCGCTGGACGCTCTGCTCCTGCACGTCGTCCTCCGCCATCAGGCCAAGATAGGCGGGCTGAATAAGGTCGCGGAACGGCACGCCCTCCAGACCGAGGGCGCGGCGGGAAAAGCCGTTGATGTAGCGCAGGCCGATGCGCTCAAAATACGCCGGGTGATAGATGGCGACGAACTGTGCCAGCACCTCGTCGAGCTTCCGGGCAAAATCCTCCCACGTCGTATAGACCGGCGTGGCCAGCGCAAGGAAGGTGTTTGTCAGGTTGACCTTCCAGTCGCCTGCGGCCGTCAGGAACTGATAGTTCACGACCGTCGGCTGCTCCTCGAGCTTCATGGCGCCCGGCTGGCCGATCACCTTGGGCGGGAGCTTTTCCAGATTGCGCGCATAGCGCGGGAACTCGGCGCGGATGGCCTCCTGAAATTCGGCAGGCTCCTTCGCGCTGATGGAAAGGATCGTCGGAAAACGGAGCTGACAGATCACCTCGATCAGCTGGCGCTTGCCATAGAGAACACGCTCCGATGCAGAAAACATAGTCAGGACTCCTTTTTTGTGTCAGGCAGCACCGCACGGCCTGTCTTCGGCCTTCGGCGGACCTTTTCCGCCGATCCATCACTTCGAAAAGTGGGACATACACAAAGTATGCCCGCACTTTTCAAAGCTCGACTCGACGAAAAATCTCTCGCCGAATGCACTCGACAAGCTGTGCGGTACTGCCCTTATTTTATCTCATTTTGTGCATTCTTCAAGCTTTCAAAACCGATGAATATATCCGCCGAAGGCCGAAGATGCATTTGTGCGGTGTTGTCACTATTATAGCACGGTGATTCGCGGGTTTGCAAGGTCATTCACAAAAGTGTTACACTAGAATCTGATAAAAAGCTTTAAAAGCTTTTTATAGCGCCGAGGGCGCGTCAG
>ERZ772875.2330-NODE-2330-length-14196-cov-8.999646_pt1 | contig 14196 bp, 12 predicted proteins | sample MGYA00580585_ERZ772875 | MGnify/ENA primary metagenome ERZ772875 (study PRJEB29015, sample SAMEA2737736) | human gut metagenome | biome: human gut; feature: human-associated habitat; material: faeces | place: China | collected 2012 ... | reverse complement strand
TGAGCAGGAAGACGGCGCTGAAGAGCATCGCGCCCGTCAGCATCTCGTCGCGCACTGCGTATCGTCTTTGGCGTAGTATTCGCGCAGGAACGTCAGGAACATTCGCGCCGACGTGCCGATGGTGTTCACGGACTTGACCGCCGCGCCGAGCCGCAGCGCGATGGGTTTCTCCAGCTGGAGCACCCGCACCTGCCCCTCGTACCCGACGAGGGAAAACGACGACAGCACCGACACGCCGAGGCCGCCGGCGACCATGGACAGGATCGCCCCGTCGTCCGACGCCGTGACCTCCAGCCGCGGGGTGTCCGGCGGGAGAAACGGCTCGATGTACTGGTCCGGGCTCGAGAGAAACGGCTCGCGCAGCAGCCGCTCGAGCGGGATGGTCTCCCCCTCCCACGGGAAGTCCGGCGGCACGACGGCCACGAGCGGCGTGTCCGCCAGCGGCAGAAAGTCAAAGCCCTGCGCGCGCGCCTCGTCCACGAGGGCGAGCTGGATCTCCCCGCTTGCGAGTGCGGCGGGCAGCTCGTCGCCGCGCACGAGCACGTCCATTTTAATTTCCGGGTGCAGCTCGCGGAAGGCGCGCAGCAGCTCCGGCAGACGCGCGCGGGCAATGCTCGCAAAGCAGCCGATGCGCAGCGTGCGCGTGCGTGGGTCATTCTGCTCGGCGGCCTCCTGCAGGAGCGTGTCGCACGCGCAGATCACATTTTGAATATAAGGCAGCAGCTGCTTGCCCGCGTCCGTCAGGCGGATGCCCTGACTGTCGCGCTCGAGCAGCGTACAGCCGACTTCAGCCTCCAGTTTGTTGACCAGGTGCGTCATGGCGGACTGCGTGTAGCCAAGCTGGGCCGCCGCCTTGCTGAAGCTGCCGCATTCCACCGCCGTAAGCAGTGCCCGCAGTTTTCCGTCGTCCATATGCTGCCTCCTTTTTATCATTCTTTTTTCATAATACCACGAATTTGTGCAACTCAACCAATAAAATTTTCTGACCCATGTCATTTGCTTTTTTCATATCCCCATGAACAACTCTCGTTTCTCATTTATCAAAAAGAATGATACGCTATATTTGGAAATTGAAAGCTGTCGTCCGCGCCCGGACGGCAAAAGGAGAGAAAACATGAAAGAGACGAAAAATCGGGCGGCACGCGACATCATCGTTGTCGGTTTCGCACTGTTTTCCATGTTCTTCGGCGCCGGGAATGTGATCTTCCCGCCGTACCTGGGCATGGAGTCCGGCCCGCAGTGGCTGGCCGGATTCAGCGCGTATTTTATCGCGGACATCGGGCTTGCGCTCGCCGCCATGTTCGCGCTGCTGCGTGTCGGTAGCAGCGAGGCCGTGCTCCAGCGCGTCGGCTGTGTGCCGTCGGAGATCCTCATGTGCGCGATCATTCTGTGCGTCGGCCCCATGGTCGCCATCCCGCGCACGTCGGCCAGCACGTTTGAAATGGCCATCGCCCCGAACCTGCCCGGCGTGTCCGCCGTGGTGTTCTCGGTGCTGTTTTTCGCGCTCATCCTCGCGCTGTGCATCCGCGAGTCCGCCGTGGTGGACATCGTGGGCAAGGTGCTCACGCCGCTGCTGCTCGCCGGTCTTGCGGCCATCATCATCAAAGGCATCGTCACGCCGCTCGGCACGATCGCGCCCGAGGCGCAGATCGACAGCGCCGTCGTCACCGGCGTCAAGGCCGGCTACCAGACCATGGACGCGCTCGCCGCGCTGCCGTTCGGCATTCTCGTGCTGCAGAGCGTGGTCGACAAGGGCTATACCGAGTCCGGCAAGAAATTCCGCATCATGAGCGGGTCGTCCATTCTCGCGTGCGTGCTGCTGCTGGCGGTCTATATGGGCCTTGCCTATCTCGGCGCCACCGTTTCCGCGCAGTATACCAACGAGATCGGCCGCGCACAGCTCGTCATGGCCATCGTTGAGGCCCTCATGGGCAAGACCGGCATGATCATCTTCGGCATCGTCGTCGGCCTCGCGTGCGTCACGACGGCCGTGGCGCTCACCAGCTCCGCCGCCGCGTATTTTGCCAAGCTCTGCCGCGGCAAGGTGCCGTACAAAGTGTTTGTCATCGTCATCTGCGTGTTCAGCGCCGTCGTGTCGAACCTCGGTCTCGACCGCATCGTGGCCATCGCCGCACCGGTGCTGGATGTCGTCTATCCGCCTACCCTCGTCCTCATTTTCATTTCGCTTGTCGTGCCGCGGCTGCCCGACCGCATCAGCCGCGGCGCGGTCATCGGCGCGCTGCTCATGAGCGTGCTGTGCACGCTCGACGGCTATGGTGTGCCGCTCACGTTCCTGCACAAGCTGCCGCTGTTTGAGCTGGGCTTCGCGTGGGTGCTGCCGTCGGTGCTCTTCGGCGCCGTGACTGCCGTGCTGCCGCACCGCAAGGAGAAAGCGGGCAAGGCTGAGCCCGCCTGCGCCGGCGCAAACGGCAAACAGGGATAACCGCTCCCTGTGCAAAAATCCCCCGGAACGGATGTTCCGGGGGATTTTTTCGCTTTGGACGGTGCGCCCGCGCTGTCCGTCAGCCCGCCGCTTCCAGCAGCTTTTTGCTGACGCGCGCCTGCACGTCGATGTAGTACGCGGTCTCTGCGTCGTTCATGTCCGCGCTTTCCCACTTATTGAATTTCTCGCACGCATCCGCATACTTGCTCATGTAGCGTGCGTAATCCGCCATCAGCGTGGGGTCGTTCGGATTCGCGTTGTATTTTTTCATGAACGCGACATATTCGTTCATAAAGGCCTCATAGCTGTCCATGGCTTCTTTGAAATCCTTGCGCATGCCGTTGACGAGCTTGCCATCGTTTTGCGCCGTTGCGGATGACGTGGAGGAATCCGGCGACGGCTCGGAAGTCGTGCTACCCGAGTTCGTGTCCGGCGCGTCTATACGAATGCTCATGATCTGGTTGCCCACATAATCGATCGAGACTTGCCACCCCGCGTCGTTATTGGCACGATAATAGTTGTCGCCCTTATTGTAGCCGACCGTAAAGCCCTTATCCCGGCAGGCGCTGACATAGGCATTGTAATCGTCTCTGCTCGTGCCGCCGATGTAAACGAAGAAATTGTCATCATACTCAAAAGAGAATTTGCCGGTCAGGGATTTGGGTGCGGGCAGCTGTCGGCCGGCCTCGCTGTCCGGCCAGGTGATGGGGCCCATCTCCATCGGCTTTTCCAGCCGGATGGACAATCCCTCCCTGTTTCCGTAATAGCTCAGCTCCAGCTTGTATCCCTCAGCGTTGTAAGCGCTGAACGACGAGGAATTGGACTCCGCATCCCCCGTGAACCCAACCGTCTGACACGCCTGCACATAGTCCGCATACTGCTTGTCGGAGATCTTTTCGATATCGACCCACAGCTCATCGGCTGTGTTCGTATGGATCTGACCTTTCTTCGCAGGCGGCTGCGGCAGCTGCGCGCCCAGGACCATATCGTCCCAATCTATTTTTTCCGACTTGCTGCCTCCGGAGATCCTGCCGGCGATCGCGATCACGACCACAGCGACGATCACGTAAAACCACCACTTCTTGTAAATCGGTTTCTTCGGTTTTTGAGATCTCGGGCGGTCTGTCGGGATCTCTGGCGACGGCTGCGGGCACGGCTCTGCCTTCGCGCCGCAGGCCGTGCAGAAATTGCCCTCAAATTCTGCACCGCAATGACTGCATTTCATCTTCCTGTTCTCCTTTCGGTTTATCTTTCTGTCCGCGCGGCATGGTGCCGCCGGCCTGCTCTTCCAAACAAACGTTGGAAAACGGGGCGTTTCTCTCCTCCCTGCGCCCGGCGATTTGGCTGTTTCCGGTCAATTTCGGAAAATCGCGGAAACTTCCAAACCGATAATAACACATTTGTGTTCAAATGACAACATATGTATTCATAATCTGTAGAATTTCTCTCTACACTGAAAGCAAAAACAGTGAAGGGAGTATGGACGATGCTGGATGCAAAAGTGGTTGGCAGCGTGCTGCAGCGGCTGCGGGAGGAACGCGGGCTGTCGCAGGAGATCGTGAGCGGTCTCGCCGGGATCGGCAGGACGCATTTGAGCGCCATTGAGCGCGGGGAACGCAAACCGACGCTGGAGACCTTTTACCGCATCGGCGAGGCGCTGCATATGCGGCCAAGCGCGGTGCTGGCGGAGATCGAGGCGGAGCTGGAAAGAAACGCATGAGCCCGGCGGCAAACGCCGGCACATCCTCTGCGCAGCGAAACGCGCAGGCAGCAGGCATGAAAAAACAGGAGAGCAGTCTGCTCTCCTGTTTTTTGATCTCTCTGTTTCCGCTGCGCCCGTACTTACCGTTCTTCTCGGAAATACGGCAGGCCGAGGCTTGCGGGGGGCTGATTTTCGCGCTTGGAGCGCACGCTCGTGATGATGAGCACGATGATCGTGACGACATAGGGGATCATCTTGTACAGTTCCTTGACGGCGAGATTCGTGCCGCTCGGCAGGAAGATGTGCAGGATGTACAGGCCGCCGAAGAGGAACGACGCGAGCACGCCGATGTTTGGCTTCCAGACCGTGAAGATGACGAGCGCGATGGCAAGCCAGCCGCGGTCGCCGAAGGCGTCGTTGGACCAGACGCCGCAGGCGTAGTCCATGACGTAGTACAATCCGCCGAGGCCGGCGATCATGCTGCCGACGCAGGTGGCGACATACTTATATTTCTTGACGTCGATGCCGGCGGCGTCGGCCGTCTGCGGATTTTCGCCGACGGAGCGCAGGTGCAGACCCACGCGCGTGTGCTTGAGCACGTAGGCCGCGATGAGCGCGATGGCCACGGCGAGGTAAGCGAGAAAGCCGTAGGACAGGAAGATCTGGCCGAACCAGCCGAGCTTATCGGCAAGCGGCAGCGACTTGGAAAAGTAGCTGTTCGTGGCCGAGAGCGCGATGGACGGCACCTCGCTGCCGGTGAGCTTGATGAGCGAGCCGCCCATGAAGTTGCCGAAGCCGACGCCGAACGTCGTCATGGCAAGGCCGGTGACGTTCTGGTTGGCGCGCAGCGTGACGGTGAGAAAGCAGTACAGCAGCCCCATGAGCAGCGAGCCGAGCAGGCACGACAGCAGCGGGATCATGATGGCGAGAAAGCCGTTCATCCCGGCGGCTCCGCCGGCCGCCTGCTCATACAGGAACGCACCGATGACGCCGCTGATGCCGCCGACATACATGATGCCCGCGATGCCGAGGTTCAGGTTGCCGGACTTTTCGGTGAGCGTTTCGCCGGTGCTGCCGAACAGCAGCGGGATACCCTGTACGATGGCGCGGGGGATAAAGGACACAAAATCAAACATGCTCCGCCGCCTCCTTCTTTGCCGGCTTGCGGAAGCTCAGCCGGTAGGTGATGAAAAACTCACAGCCGATGATGAAGAAAATGATGATGCCGCTGAGGATATCAGCGAACGACTGGTTGAGGCCGAACACGGTCGAGATCTCGCCCGCGCCGCGGTCGAGGAACACGAGCAGGAAGCTCGTGAAGATCATGCCGAGGGGGTTGAACTTGGCCAACCACGAGACCATGACGGCCGTGAAGCCCTGCCCGCCGGCGATGGTGGTCGTGATCGTGTGATCCGTGCCGGACACGAGCAGCACGCCCGCGATGCCGCACAGCGCGCCGGACAGCAGCATCGTGCGCACGATGACCTTGCCGACCTTGATGCCGACGTAGCGGGCGGTGCGCTCGCTCTCGCCGACGACGGAGATCTCATAGCCGTGCTTGCTGTAGTTGAGGTAGACATAGACGAGCACGGTCAGCACCGCGACGACGAGGATCGTCAGCAGGTACTTGTAGCCGCCGATCTGCGGCAGCCAGCCGGCCTCGGTGCTCTGGTTGATGATGCCGACCTTGCCCGAGCCCTTCGGCGACTCCCAGACGATGATGAAATAGGCCACGAGCTGCGTGGCAACGTAGTTCATCATGAGGGTGAAGAGCGTCTCGTTCGTGTTCCACTTGGCCTTGAAGATGGCGGGGATGACGGCCCAGACCGCGCCCGCAAGGATGCCGGCGATCACGATGAGCACGATGAGCAGGCCGTTGGGCAGCTTGTCACCGAGGCAGATCATGCACGCCGCGGCGGCGAGGCCGCCGGCGAGCACCTGGCCCTCGGCACCGATGTTCCAGAAGCGCATCTTGAACGCGGGCGTCACGGCCAGCGAAATGCACAGCAGGATGGCGAGGTTCTGCCCCAGGATCCAGATCTTACGCGGCGAGCCGAACGCGCCGCCGAACATGGTGCCGAACACCTTGATGGGGTTGAGGTGGGTGCACAGCGTCGTGATGAGCGCGCACAGCAGCAGCGCCAGCACGATGGCGACCGCGCGGATGCCCCAGGCCTGATACCAGGGCAGCGTGTCGCGCTTGACGATGTGGAACAGCGGTTCCCGGACTTTGTTATGCATGGGCTTCGTTCCCTCCCAACTGCGTCATCATCATGCCGACGTCGCGCTTCGTGGCGCCGCGGCCGGGGACGATGCCACTGACCTTGCCGCCGCAGAGCACGAGGATGCGGTCGGCCAGCTCGAGCAGCACGTCGAGATCCTCGCCGACGTAGATCACGGCGACGCCGCGCTCCTTCTGCCGGTTGATGAGGTCATAGATCGTGTAGGATGCGTTGATGTCCAGGCCGCGCACGGCATAGGCCGTGAGCAGCACGGTGGGGGCGGAGGCGATCTCGCGGCCGACGAGCACCTTCTGCACGTTGCCGCCGCTCAGGCGGCGCACCGGCGTGGTCACGCCCGGAGTGTTGACGTCGAGTTCCTCGACGACGGTCTCGGCCAGCTTGCGCGGCGACTTGCGGTCGGTAAGGATGCCGCGGCCCTTGCGGAAGGAGCGGAGCATCATGTTGTCCGACAGGTCCATGTTGCCGACAAGGCCCATGCCGAGGCGGTCCTCCGGCACAAAGGACAGCGCCACGCCCATCTCGGCGATGCTCAGCGGATCTTTGCCGAGCAGCTCCTCGCGCGTGCCGTCGTCCTCGACGTAGCAGATGCTGCCGTTTTCGGTCGGCTGCAGGCCGGCGATGGCCTCGAGCAGCTCCTTCTGGCCGCAGCCGGAGATGCCCGCGATGCCGAGGATCTCGCCGGAGTTGGCGGTGAAGGACACGTCGTCGAGCTTGACGATGCCGTCGATGCTGCGCACGGTGAGGTTTTTGACCTCGATGCGCGGCTTGGGGTCGACGGGGTCGGGCCGGGCAATATTGAGCGTCACGGCGTGGCCGACCATCATGTTCGTCATTTCCTGCGCGTTGGTGTCCTTCGTGAGCATGTCGCCCACGAACTGGCCGTGGCGCAGCACGGCCACGCGGTCGCTGAGCGCCTCGACCTCGTGCATCTTGTGCGTGATGATGACGATGGCCTTGCCGTCGTCGCGCATGCTGCGCAGGACGGCGAAGAGCTTGTCCGTCTCCTGCGGGGTGAGCACGGCGGTCGGCTCGTCGAGGATGAGGATATCCGCACCGCGGTAGAGCGCCTTGACGATCTCGACCGTCTGCTTCTGGGACACGGACATATCGTAGATCTTCTGGTTCGGGTCGAGGTCGAAGCCGTAGCGCTCGCAGATGCTGCGGATGCGCGCGGCCGTGGCCTTGAGATCGAGCTTTTCATCGAGGCCGAGCGTGATGTTCTCAGCGGCGGTGAAGACGTCGACCAGCTTGAAGTGCTGGTGGATCATGCCGATGCCGTAGCGGTAGGCATCGCGCGGGGAGCGGATGACGACCTCCTCGCCGTCGATGAGGATCTGTCCCTCGTCGGGGAAGTAAATGCCCGAGAGCATGTTCATGAGCGTGGTCTTGCCGCTGCCGTTTTCGCCGAGCAGCGCCAGGATCTCGCCCCGGTAGATATCGAGCCAGACGCGGTCATTGGCGACGACGGAGCCGAAGCGCTTGGTAATGTCGCGCATTTTGACCGCTGCGATCTTGTTGTCCAATATGGTGTCCCTCCCGAAATGGCGGCAGACGCCGCACGACGGCGGCGCGCTTTAAAGTACATATGAGGGAAGGCCCGGGTTGACAGGCCTTCCCTCTGCGGTAGATTCAGATATCAGCTGCCAAAGTTCTGGTCGAGCAGGTTGATGCCGTCGATCTGCACATTGAAGTACGGAGCGGCGCGGAACTCGGACTCGTGGAAGTAACCGTCGCTGATGGCCTCGGTGTCGCCGGCGTTGTCGGCGTCGGTGTCAACATCGGCCATGTAGCTGGTCAGGGTCTCGCCCTTAACGGTGAAGGTGGAGGTGTCAAAGACGTGCAGGGTGCCGTCCTCGAGCTGCTTGGTGACTTCGGCAATCTTCTCGGCAGTGCCCTTGGCGGCGACCTTCTCGTTGACATCGGTCAGCACGACGGAGCCGGTCTTGAGGGTACCGGTCCAGTCGGAATCGAGCGAGGTGCCGTCCTGGACGGCCTTGATGACCATCTCATAGTACGGGGTCCAGTCGATGCGGGAGGAAACGATGAAGGTGTTCGGGCAGGCAGACTCGGTGCTGCCGTTGTAGGAGACGTTCGGGACGCCGGCCGTCTCGCAGGCGGTCGGAGCGCCCATGGAGTCGGCGTGCTGGCTGATGAGCTTGCAGCCGCCGGCGATGAGCTTGTTGGCAGCTTCCTTCTCGAGGGCCTCATCGTACCAGGAGCCGGTGAAGGTGACGTCCATGGTCACGGTCGGGCACACGGACTTGGCGCCCAGATAGAAAGAGGTGTAGCCGGAGATGACTTCCGCATAGGTAAAGGCACCAACGTAGCCCATCTTGGCCTGATCGGCGGTGAATTCACCGGCCTCGATCATCTCGTTGAGCTTCATACCGGCAGCGACGCCGGCGAGGTAGCGGCCTTCATAGATGGAGGCGAACGCATTGTGGTAGTTGCTGAGCTTCTCGGTGTGGGCCTTGGTGCCGGTGGCGTGGCAGAACTGCACCTTCGGGAAATCCTTGGCGGCCTGGATCATGAAGTCCTCGTGGCCGAAGCTGTCGGCGAAGACGACGTTGCAGCCGGCGTCCACGAGCTCGGCCGCGGCGTTGTAGCACTCCTGGCCCTCGGGGATGTTGGTCTTAATGATGTACTGATCCTCGCTCAGGCCGGCGTTCTTGCAGGCAGCCTTCGCGGCGTCGATGAAGTTCTTGTCGTAGGTGGAGTTCTCGTCATGCAGGCAGATAAAGCCGACCTTGATGCTCTCGGCTTTGTCGCCGTCCTCGGTCTTGCTGCCGCAGGCGCACAGTGCGAACACCATGACGAGCGCGAGCAGCATCGAAACGAACTTTTTCATTCTCAGCTCTCCCTCAAATCATCAAATTTTGTATTTATCTGCATTGCTTGCGCAAAGAAGATACAAAAAAACATTGGCAGGTGCTGACCTTTCGGCGCTCCTGCCAATGTGGAACCGGGAAGATGCCGGTACTGCCATCTCCCGCGGGGAATTTCACATCGATAGTCCAGCAATTTACGGTGCCGGGTAGAAACGCCAAGCCATATCCTTTGGTATATATCGACTGCTATTTACGATCGCTCCCGCAGCGCGGGAACACTTATACGTTACCATGGGCGAACGGGGTTGTCAACCGTCGAAATGAGCGAATTTCATACTTTTGAAACATTTTCCCCGTCGATTTGCACAACGCCGCTCAGCAGAACACGATGCCAGTCTCGGGGTCCATGCTCTGCACGCGGGCGAGCGATTCCACGCGGTAGCCGCGCGCGCGGATGCGCGCACCGCCGGGCTGAAACGCCTTTTCCACCGCGATGCCGGCGCCGACCACGGTCGCGCCCGCGCCCTCGATGAGCGTGATGAGCCCGTCGAGCGCCGCACCGTTGGCGAGGAAATCGTCGATGACGAGCACGCGGTCGTCCGGCGAGAGATACTCGCGCGAGATGCGGATGGTGTTGTCATTGCCGTGCGTGAACGAGTGCACGACCGTCGTGTACGCATCGTCGGAGACGTTGCGGCTCTTGGTTTTCTTGGCGAACACGACCGGACAGTCGAACACGAGCCCGGCCACGGCCGCGATGCCGATGCCGCTGGCCTCGATCGTGACGAGCTTGTTCACGCCGCAGCCGTCGAACAGCCGCTTCCATTCCTCCGCCATCGCCAGAAACAGCTTCGGGTCCATCTGATGGTTCAAAAACCGGTCCACTTTCAGGATCTCGCTGGATTTGACCTCGCCCTCGGCGAGAATGCGCTGCTCGAGAAGCTGCATATCGCTCCATCCTCCCACAATCACTAAGATGGTCTTTATCGTAGCACCCGCGCCGGGCGCGCGCAACCGTTTTTCGCAAAAAATCCGGCAAATCGCCGAATGGACGGTTTTTGTACCGGACGCGGTTGACTTTCCCGTCGATGTGCGGTATCATCTGTTCCTACAAGTAGGAAAAGTACGAATTTCTGCAACAGGAGGCGAGGCTATGCCCGGAGGCAAGCACGTACTCGGCCAGAGCCGCGACCGGCACATCTTCGGCACGGTGAAGGTCGGCGAAAAGGGCCAGATCGTGATCCCGAAGGAGGCGCGCACGGTCTTTGGCATCCAGCCGGGGGACACGCTGCTCGTGCTCGGCGACGAGGTGCGCGGCATCGTGGTCACGCGGCCGGAGGTCATGCGCGACGTGGCCGCAAAAATTTTCGACGAATCTGACCAATGATATGACGAATGATATAAGGAGAGGAACGATGAATACAGAGTCCATGTACACCGCGCTCGGCATCACGCCGGCGGTGCACCGCTTCGGCGAGGAGGTGCTCGCCGGTCTGCGCGCGCGCTTCGACGAGATCGACCGCGTCGCGGAATATAACCAGTGCAAGGTCATCGGCGCGATGCAGAAAAACCGTGTCGACGCGACGCACTTTGCCGCCACCACGGGCTACGGCTACAACGACGCCGGGCGCGACAATCTCGAGCGCGTCTATGCCGACTGCTTCCACACGGAAGCCGCGCTCGTGCGCCCCCAGATCACCTGCGGCACGCACGCGCTGACCGTGGCGCTCAGCGCCAACCTCCTGCCCGGCGACACGCTGCTCAGCCCCGTCGGCGCGCCGTATGACACGCTCGAGGAGGTCATCGGCATCCGCCCGAGCGCCTGCTCGCTCAAGGAATACGGCGTGCACTACCGGCAGGTCGACCTGCTGCCGGACTACGGCTTTGACTATCCGGCCATCGAGCAGGCGCTGCGCGGCGGTGTGAAGCTCGTGACCATCCAGCGCTCGAAGGGCTACGCCACGCGGCCGACGTTTTCCGTGCAGCAGATCGGCGAGCTGATCGCGTTCTGCAAGCGCATCGACCCGAACGTCATCTGCATGGTCGATAACTGCTACGGCGAGTTCGTCGAGACGATCGAGCCGTCCGACCTCGGCGCGGACATGATCGTCGGCTCGCTCATCAAGAATCCCGGCGGCGGGCTCGCGCCCATCGGCGGCTACATCTGCGGCCGCAAGGATGTGGTCGATCGCTGCGCCTACCGCCTGAGCGCCCCCGGTCTCGGGCAGGAGGTCGGCGCGAACCTCGGGCTCATGCCGGCGTTTTATCAGGGCTTTTTCCTCGCGCCGACCGTGACGGCCGGCGCGCTCAAGGGCGCGGTGTTCGCGGCGAATGTCTACGAGCGGCTGGGCTTTCGCTGCATCCCGAACGCGGCGGAGCCGCGGCACGACATCATCCAGTGCGTGGAGCTCGGCTCGCCGGAGCGCATGGTCGCCTTCTGCAAGGGCATCCAGGCGGCCGCGCCCGTGGACAGCTATGTCGACCCCATCCCCTGGGCCATGCCGGGCTACGATTCGGAGGTCATCATGGCCGCCGGTGCGTTCGTGCAGGGCTCGTCCATCGAGCTGTCGGCCGACGGGCCGATCCGCCCGCCCTACGCCGTGTATTTTCAGGGCGGCCTGACGTGGTATCACGCCAAACTCGGCATCCTCATGAGCCTGCAGAAGCTCGTGGACGCCGGTCTCGTTACACTCGATCAACTGGAGGAGAAATAAAGTATGTGGTTCTGGCTTTCCCTGATTGCCCTGCTGTGCTGGTCGGGCTCGGATCTGTTTTCCAAAATCGGCTGCCGCGACGCGGACGATCATCTGGCACATTTAAAAATGGTCATCGCCGTCGGCGTCGTCATGGGTCTGCACGCGGCGTATGAAATTTTCATCGGCGGCGTGAGCGTGACGTGGCACGTCATCTGGACGTACCTGCCCGTGTCGCTGCTGTACATCGTGTCGATGGCGCTCGGCTATGTCGGCCTGCGCTATATCGAGCTGTCCATCTCGTCGCCGATCTGCAACGCCTCCGGCGCGGTGGTGGCCGTACTGTACCTGTGCTTCGGCGGGCTGGACGAAGACCTCAGCGGCGGCATGCGCGTGATGGTGCTGCTGGCCATCGCGCTCGTGTGCGTCGGCGTGATCGGGCTCGGCGTGGTCGAGTCGCGCGAGGACGACGAGCTGCGCCGCGCGCGCCAGGCGGCCTCGAACTACCGCTACGCCAAGAGCTGGCTCGCCCTCGCGCTGCCGGTGGCCTACTGCCTGCTGGACGCGGCCGGCACGTTTGCCGACAGCCGCGTGCTCACGCGCCTTGACCCGGACGCCGCCAACTGCGCCTATGAGCTGACGTTTCTGTTCGCGGCGGCAGTGTCGTTCGTGTATGTCAAGTTCATCCGGCACGACCGCTTCCTGCCCAAGCGCGAGGGGCCGAAGTACGTCGGCGCGCTGTTCGAGACGGCCGGCCAGTTCGCGTACATCTACGCCATCGCGGACGAGGACCACGTCATGTACGCCGCGCCCATCATCTCGGCCTACTGCGCCGCGTCCGTGCTCTGGAGCCGCATCTTCCTGCGCGAGAAGCTCTCGTGGCGGCACTATCTCATGCTGCTGCTGATCGTCGTCGGCATCGTGCTGATTGGCATTCTCGACCTGTGAGCGCTGCCCCCCCCGCAGCGTAGATTTCCGGTCTGTTCCACGCGGCCGCCCCGATCGGGCGGCCGCGTTTTTGCGCAAATATTTGTCAAGTGTGTAACGGCGGCTTGCAATTGGCCGTTTGTCTGGTATAATGATGGCATATCTGCACCTTTCGGTACAGTATTTTGGGAGAAATGTGAAAAATCAGGAGGGATCTCGTGGATACGGAAATCAAATCCAAACGCGGCGGCTGGGGCAGCAACTTCGGCTTCCTCATGGCCTCGATCGGCTCGGCCGTTGGCCTCGGCAATATCTGGGGCTTCCCGTATAAGATGGGCAAGAGCGGCGGCGCCGTGTTCCTGCTGCTGTATCTCGTGCTCGTCGTGCTCGTGGGCGTGACGGTCATGCTCGGCGAGCTCGCGCTCGGCCGCCGCAGCGGCAAGAGCGCCGTGAGCACCTACCGCGGCCTGTCGAAGAAGTACACCTGGCTCGGTTACGCGGGCATCGTGTGCGGCTTTTGCATCATGTGCTTTTACTTCGTGCTCGGCGGCATCGTCCTGCGCTACGCCGTCGGCTACTTCCTGGCCATCTTTGGCGGGAGTGAGTTTGCCTGGTCGGGTCAGGGCACGGGCTTTTTCGGCTATTTCCTGACGGATACGAACAGCATGATCCTGTTTTTCGTGCTCTATATCCTGCTCAACATCCTCGTCGTGTCCGGCGGTGTGCAGGGCGGCATCGAGAAGTTCTGCAACGTCGGCATGCCGGCGCTGTTCTGCCTGCTCGTGTTCATCATCCTCTATATTGCCTGCCAGCCCGGCGCGGCCGAGGGCTACAAGTTCATGTTCAGCCCCGACTTCTCCGTGTTCAGCAATCCGGAAATTGGCTTCGGCCGCGTGCTCAAAAACGCCGCCGGGCAGATGTTCTTTTCCCTGTCGATCGGTCTCGGTGTCATGATGACCTACGGCTCCTACCTCGGCAAGCAGGAGCACCTGCAGCGCAACGCGCTCATCGTCTGCGGCGCGGACACGCTCATCGCCGTCATGGCCGGCATGGCCGTCATGCCCGCCTGCTCCGCCTTCGGCGTGGAGTACGGCGCCGGCCCCGGACTGCTGTTCGCCTCGATGCAGACGGTGTTCGCCCACATGGGCAGCATCGGCAATTTCATCGGCTTCATCTTCTACCTGCTCGTGCTGATCGCGGCGCTCACGTCGTCGATCTCCATGCTCGAGCTGTGCACGGCCTACGCCGTCGATAAGCAGATCGACAAGGGCCTCACGCCCAAGCGCGCCAAGCACACGGCCAGCGTCGCGGCGCTCGTGTTCGTGGCGGGCTCGCTCGTCGCGCTCGACGGGCTGGGCGC
>ERZ772875.2323-NODE-2323-length-14243-cov-6.797857_pt1 | contig 14243 bp, 13 predicted proteins | sample MGYA00580585_ERZ772875 | MGnify/ENA primary metagenome ERZ772875 (study PRJEB29015, sample SAMEA2737736) | human gut metagenome | biome: human gut; feature: human-associated habitat; material: faeces | place: China | collected 2012 ... | reverse complement strand
GGGCGCTCTGGGTGCTGCCGAGTACGCTCGCCAGAAGGGTCTCGCCAAGAAGTAAGCCACCCCGGCCGGAAAGGAGCAAACTATGAATCCTGTGGTTGCAAAAGTCCTGAAAAAGACGCTCACCACTTCCGCCACCGTCGTCGGTGCGCTGTTTGTGGTGTACTTCTGGAATCTGGACCAGAAGCTGATGGGCTGGCTCTATAAGCAGGTCAACACCATGTTCGACCGCAAGCCCACCGACATTAAGTTCTGAGCGAATACAAATAGGAACCGCCGCTTCCCGTTACGGAAGCGGCGGTTTTTTGCTGCCCTCAAAGATATCTGCCCGTGATGCTGCCGGGATCTTGCCGGATCTCCTCCGGCGTGCCGACGGCGACAATGCGGCCGCCCGCATCACCTCCGCCGGGGCCCATGTCGATGACATAATCGGCACTGCGGATCACATCGAGATCGTGCTCAATGACGACGACGGTCGCGCCGCGATCGAGCAGCGCTTGGAACACGCCCAGCAGCACCCGCACATCCAGCGGGTGCAGGCCGATGCTTGGCTCGTCGAACACGAATACGGAATCCGTCTGGATGCGCCCGATCTCGCTGGCCAGCTTCAGCCGCTGCGCCTCGCCGCCGGAGAGGCTCGGCGTCTCCTCGCCGAGCGTGAGGTAGCCGAGGCCGAGCTGCTGCAGCACCTGCAGCTTCTGGCTGACCGTTTTTCTGTCGGCGCAGAACGGGAGCGCGGTGTTGACGTCCATGTCCATCAGCTCCGGCAGGGAAACGGACTGTCCCGCCTTGTTCGTCAGCTGGATATCATAAGCAGCGCGTGCGTAACGCGAGCCGCGGCAGTCCGGACAGGGGATGCTCACATCCGGCAGAAACTGCACATCCAGGCTCACCACGCCCGTACCGTCGCAGCCGGGACAGCGCAGCGAGCCGGTATTGTAGGAAAAATCGCCGGCCTTGCAGCCGCGCGCCTTCGCATCCGGCGACCGGGCATAGAGCTTGCGCAGTTCGTCGTGCACGCCGGCATAGGTGGCCACGGTGGAACGGACATTGATGCCGATGGGCGTCGCGTCGATGAGCTTGACGTGTGCGATGCCCTCGGCGCTGACCGCCCGGACGTGCGGCGGCAGCGCGCTGCCGCGGATACCGGCCTCCAGCGCGGGGATCAGGCTCTCGAGCACCATGGTCGTCTTGCCCGAGCCGGACACGCCGGTCACGACCGTCAGCCGCCCCTTGGGAATGGCGACCTCCAGCGGCTTGACCGTATGGATCTGCGACGTGGACAGGCGAATCGTTCCGTGCGCAAACAGGTCCGCTTTTCCGGCGCGCGGGCGCAAGGGTGCCTCTGGTGCTCCGGACAAAAACGGTCCGATTTGTGAGGCGGGATCTGCCGCGACTGCGGACACCGTGCCCTGTGCAATGACGCGGCCGCCCTTTGCGCCGGCCTCCGGCCCCATCTCAATGATCCAGTCGGATTCCTTCAGGATCTGCGTGTCGTGATCGACGAGAATGACGGAATTGCCGTCCGCCACGAGGTCGTGCATCACTCCGGTGAGGCCCACGATGTTGGCCGGGTGCAGACCGATGCTCGGCTCATCGAGCACATAGAGCACGCCGGTCGTGCGGTTGCGCACGGCGCGGGCCAGCTGCATCCGCTGCCGCTCGCCAGTCGAGAGCGTCGCCGCGGAGCGGTCGAGCGTCAGGTAACCGAGCCCCAGGTCGAGCAGCCGCCGCGCCGTACCCGTAAAAGCCTCGCAGATGCTCCCCGCCATGGGGCGCATCTCCTCCGGCAGGCTGTCCGGCACGCCCCGCACCCAGTCATACAGCTCCGAGAGCGTCATCGTGCACGCTTCGTCCAGTGAAATGCCCCGCAGCTTCGGCGCGCGGGCCGCAGCGGACAGGCGCGTGCCATGACAGTCCGGGCACACGTCCTCTTTCAGAAACTTCTCGACGCGCTTCATGCCCTTCTCGTCCTTGACCTTGGCAAGGGCATTTTCCACGGTATAGACGGCGTTAAAGTAGGTAAAGTCCAGCTCTCCCGCCTGATTGGAGTTTTTGGCGTGGTAGAAAATGTGCTTTTTCTCCGCCGGGCCATGGTAGACGATGTCCTTCTCCCGCTCCGTCAGGTCGCGAAACGGCACATCCGTGCGCACGCCCATCTCCCGGCAGACGTCCGTCATCAGCGACCACATGAGGCTGTTCCATGGCGCCACCGCCCCCTCGTCGATCGTGAGCGAATCATCCGGCACCAGCGACGCCATGTCCACCGTGCGCACACTGCCCGTGCCGCCGCATCTTGGGCACGCGCCCTGCGAGTTGAAGGCCAGCTCCTCGGCGCTCGGTGCGTAAAAATGCACGCCGCACTCCGGGCAGGTCAGCTCCTTGCCCGCGGCGACCAGCAGCGTCGGCGGCAGGTAGTGCCCGTTGGGGCAGCGGTGGCTGGCGAGGCGGGAATACATGAGCCGCAGACTGTTCAGGAGCTCTGTCCCCGTGCCGAACGTGCTGCGGATGCCGGGCACGCCCGGGCGCTGGTGCAGCGCCAGCGCCGCGGGAACATACAGCACGTCATCGACGCTGGCTCTGGCGGCCTGTGTCATCCGGCGGCGCGTGTAGGTTGACAGCGCCTCCAGATAGCGGCGCGAGCCCTCGGCATACAGCACGCCCAGCGCCAGCGACGACTTGCCGGAACCGGACACGCCCGCGATGCCGACGATCTGATTCAGCGGAATGTCCACGTCAATATTTTTCAGGTTGTGGACCTTTGCTCCACGTACAAGCATATGATCGACCATGGGTCATGCATCCTCCATTTTGAATTCATTCCGCGACAATACCAACTGCAAACAAGAAAAATCCGAACCTCTGTCCCTTCGGACAAAGGTTCGGATTTTTGATTTGGTGGAGACGGAGGGATTCGAACCCTTGACCTCTCGGATGCGAACCGAACGCTCTCCCAGCTGAGCTACGCCCCCACAAGGCTTGTTTATTATAGCACATTTTTCGCATTTGTAAAGCCCATTTTTTCTGTTCCCGCGATTTTTTGTGCAAAAAGTCCCGCGCAAGAAAATTACATCCCCCACTTGCGCAATCGCCGCTTTTGTAGTAGAATACGCTTACGTGGCCATTGACAAGGCTGCACTAGTCGGGGAGCCAGCGGTGTCCTGTACCTGCAATCCGCTATAGCAGGGATGAATTCCCGCCCCCGGATAGGCCGATGTGTCGTCTGCCCGCAGTAAGCGGCGTTGAAGGTTCGGTCCCGCGCAACGGAGCCCTGTGAACCATGTCAGGCGGGGAACCGAGCAGCATTAAGCAGGTCACTCCGTGTGCCGTGGGGACGCCGAGCCCGAGCTGGCTGCTGTGGTAACGGGCATGTCGTCTATTCAAAGGTGGGTGTGCAGTCTTGTCAATGGTCACGTTTTTTCATGTTTTCCGCTCCCGGAGGTGAAGCGCGCAATGTATCAGGCTCTCTACCGCAAATACCGGCCGAAGACGTTTGACGACGTCGTCGGTCAGGAGCATATTACCGAGACGCTGAAAAAGCAGGTCGAGACCGGACGGCTGTCCCATGCCTACCTGTTCATCGGCACGCGCGGCACCGGCAAGACCACCTGCGCCAAGATCCTGGCCAAGGCGGTCAACTGCGAGCACCCGGTCAACGGCAATCCGTGCAATCAGTGCGCCGCCTGCCGCGGCATCGACGACGGGTCGATCCTCGACGTGGTCGAGCTCGACGCCGCGTCCAACAACGGCGTGGACAACGTGCGCGCCCTGCGCGACGAGGCGGTGTTCTCCCCCGCCAATGTGCGCAAGCGCGTGTATATCATCGACGAGGTGCACATGCTCAGCACCTCGGCATTCAACGCCCTGCTGAAAATCCTCGAGGAACCGCCGGCGCACCTCATGTTCATCCTTGCGACGACGGAACTGCACAAAGTCCCGGCGACGATCCTCTCCCGCTGCCAGCGGCACAGCTTCAAGCGCATCCCGGTCGATACGATCGCCGCGCGCCTGAACTATGTGGCGCAGCAGGAACACCTGAACCTGCAGCCGGACGCGGCCGCGCTGCTCGCCCGCATGGCGGACGGCGGTATGCGCGACGCGCTGACGCTGCTCGACCAGTGCTCCGGCAGTGATGTCATCACGATCGAAACGGTCATCTCCGCCATGGGCCTTGCCGGCAACCTGCGCACGGCGCAGCTGCTGCAGAGCATCGCCGATGGCGACACCGCAAAAACACTGGAACAATTCCGCAGCCTCTGGCAGGACGGGAAAGACCCCGCCGCCCTGCTCGACGAGCTGAGCATGCTCCAGCGCGACCTGCTCATGCAGGCCGTCGCCCCGCGCGGCGGGCGTGAGCTGCTCTCCGGCGGATACGACAGCGAAACGCTGCAGACCCTCTCCGGCGCTTTCACGCCGGCGCAGCTGCTGGCAAACCTGCAGAGCATTCAGGACGCGCTCACCGCCATGGCGGCGCAGCCCAACCCGCGCATCGCGGCGGAGCTTTGCCTGATCCGGCTCTGCCGGCCGGAGCTGTGCGACGATGTGCCGACGCTGTGCGCGCGTGTGGACAAGCTCGAACAGGCCGTGCGCAGTGGGGACATCCCGGCCACGGCGGCGTCCGCTCCGGCAAAGCCGGCTGCTGCCCTGCGGCAGGAGTCCGCGCCGAAGCCCCGCCAGGTGCAAAAAGCACAACCCAAACCGGAACCAAAACCGGTGTTTGATGATGTTCCCCCGTGGGAGCCGCCCGCACCGCTGGCCTCTGCGCCAAAGGCGAAGCCGGAGCCGAAGCCGGTATACGATGATGTTCCACCGTGGGAGCCGCCCCCGGAGTCGGTTGCTCCCCCCGAGGAGCGGCCGCCCTGGGAAACGCCGCCCGCACCGAAACCGGCCCCACGCCCGGCGCCAAAGGCAGCGCCCGCGCCCGTGCCGGCCGCGCCCCCCATCCCGGAACCGGAGCCGGTCCCCGAACCCGCTCCAGAGCCGGAGTCCACCCCCGCGCCCACCGGCGCGTTCGACTGGCAGGCGCTGTGCGCGTATATGGAGCAGGAGCTCCCGGTCGGCATCTACTATTTTCTGCTCGACCCGCTGCAGGCGACCGGCGAACTGCGCGACGGCACGCTGACGCTGCATTTCAGCCAGCAAATGGTTTACCCGATGTTCAACAAGCCGGAGATCGCGGAAAAATTCCGTCTGGCCGTGCAAAAACTGACCGGTCAAAACGTCCGCGTGGTCATGCAGCCGATGGACACGGTCACGCAGATCAATCAGCGCAAGATCGAGGAACTGGCACACTTTCCGAACGTAACGATCCGATAATAAAAATTTTTTGATGCACAGGAGGATACAAATATGGCAAGAGGCGGTTTTCGCGGCGGTTATGGTGGCATGAATCAGGCCAACGTGATGAAGCAGGCACAGAAGATGCAGCAGGACTTCCTGCGGATGCAGAAAGAGCTGGAGGAAAAAGAGTTCACGGCCAAGTCCGGCGGCGGCATGGTCTCGGCAACGGTCAACGGCAACCGCGAGGTCACGAAGATCGAGATCAAGCCCGAGGCGGTCGATCCCGACGACGTCGAGATGCTCGAGGATCTGGTGCTGGCAGCCGTCAACGAGGCGCTGCGCCAGTACGAGACCGCTTCCGATGCCACGGTCAGCAAGATCACTGGCGGCATGAAGCTGGGCTTCTGAACCCATAAAAATCAGCACGCACTGTCTCAGGACGGTGCGTGCTTTCATTTGCGCAAAAAGGCGTGCTCCTCGCGCTGGACGAGGCCGAGCGCCGGGTCAAAGCAGGCGCGACCGCGCAGGACACAGGTCTTGCCGTAGCGCGCGCGGAGGTTATCGAGCGTGATATCGAGCTGCCGCTGGCGCGCGCGGTGCTCCGCATCCTCGAACAGGTCGAGCTGGTGCGGCGCGCACGCGGGCACGAGATCCAGCGCGCGAATGCCGATGCTGCGCAGCGGATCGGGCCACAGGTGCGCCTGCTCGCACAGGGCCAGCGCCGCGGCGAGCAGCTCGCTCGTCAGGTCGGACGGATGCCGCAGCGCCATGCGGTGGCTGCGCCAGTGCAGGTCGGCCGTGCGCACGCTCAGCTCCACCGTGCGGCACTGATACCCCTCCAGCCGCAGACGCGCACCCACGCTCTCGGAAAGCGACAGCAGCGCCGCACGCGCATCCGCCTCGCAGATCAGGTCACGCGGTGCGGTGGCGCTGTTTCCGATGGACTTCGGCGGCGGCAGATCCGCGATGCGGTGCACCGGCGCGGGATCGTACCCGTTGGCATAGGCGTGCAGCAGCCGCCCGCCCTTGCCCAGGCGCTGCTCGAGCACGTCGGCGTCCGCCGCCGCGAGCGCGCCGACCGTGCGGATGCCCAGCCGCTCGAGCTGCCGCACCGAACTGCGCCCGGCGAAGAGCAGGCTGCTGACCGGCAGCGGCCAGACCATGTCCGCAAAGCGCGCACGGTCAATGACCGTCACGGCGTTCGGCTTGCGGTAGTCCGAGCCGAGCTTTGCGATCGCCTTGCACCACGACACGCCGACGCTCACCGTCAGGCCCGTGGCATCCAGCACGCGCTGGCGCACCTCCTGCGCCGTGCGCAGCGCGTCCTCACGGCCGACGCAGCCGGTCATGTCCAGCCAGCACTCATCCATGCCGAACGGCTCGCACCGGTCGGTGAAGCCGGCATAGATCTCGCGCACGCGGCGCGAATAGTCGTAGTAGAGCTCGAAGTCCGGCGGCAGGATCGTCAGCTCCGGGCACTGCTGCCGTGCCGCCCAGAGCGTCATGCCCGTGCGCACCCCGGCTGCGCGCGCCATCTGCTCCTTGGCCAGAATGATGCCGTGGCGCAGCTCCCGCTCCCCGCCGACCGCCACCGGCCGCCCGCGCAGCTCCGGATGGCGCAGCAGCTCGATGCTCGCATAGCAGGCGTTGATATCCGAATGTAAGATCATACGGTCCATAGCGCTTTCTCCAGCAAAGAGATTATCTCTATTATAAATCTCTTTTCAGGATATTTAAAGCGTTTTCTTATCTAATTCGGATATTTTTCTTGCGTTTTTTCGTCCGATACGATATATTGTATCTGAGGTGCTGCATATGTACAAAACCTTTGGTGAAACGATCGCTTCCCTGCGCCGCGCGCACGGCATGCGCCAGCAGACGCTGGCGGACGCACTGGCTGAGGCCGGTGTGCCCGTGTCGAATCAGGCGGTGTCGAAGTGGGAAAATGACGCCACGCTCCCGAACGCGCAGCAGTTTCTGACGCTGTGCCGCGTGCTGGACGTGGACGATATCGCGGGCACGTTCTCCGGCGGGGACGCCGGCGGCCTGCTCGCCGGGCTGAACGCGGAGGGCCGCCGCCGCGCGCTGGAATACATCGCGCTCCTGCGCGAGAGCAAGCGCTTTGCCGCCGCGCCGGAACCGGCCGTGCTGCGCAGCCTGCCGCTGTACTCGCTGGCCGTCTCGGCCGGCACGGGCCAGTTTCTCGACGGGGAGAGCTATGAGATGCAGCCGGTCGGCCCGGAAGTGCCGGAGGCGGCGAACTTCGGCGTGCGCGTGGCGGGCGACAGTATGGAGCCGCGCTTTCACAGCGGGCAGACCGTCTGGGTGCACCAGCAGCCGACGCTCGACCCCGGCGAGATCGGCGTGTTCCTCTACGACGGCAGCGCCTATCTCAAGCAGCTCCGGCGTGACGGCGGGCGCGTGTTTCTGCACTCGCTCAACCCGGCCTATGCCGATCTGGAGGTCTCGGACGCACTGCCGCTGCGCGTGCTGGGAAAAGCGGTGTCGTGATAAAAGCAAAAAACGCCCTGCGGAAATCATGTGTTCCGCAGGGCGTTTTTCAGTTATGCCTCGTTCCAGTGCAGCAGCCGCTCGGACAGCTCCGCGAACGTCTGCACCGTGGTCACCGCGCCGGCGGCCTCCAGCTCGCCCGGCTCGGCATAGCCGTAATACACGCCGAGACACGGCACGCCGCAGGCGGCAGCGCCGGTGACATCATACTTCCGGTCGCCGACCATGAGCGCGGCCTCCGGTGGCGTGTGCGTCTCGGCGAGCGCCGCCGCGACGACCTCCGCTTTCGTGCTGCGCGTGCCGTCGTATTCACAGCCGATCACGCAGTCAAAGAGCCGCTCAAGATCGAACCGCTGCAGAATCGAGCACGCCATCGGCGTGGGCTTCCCGGTCGCGACCGCGACGCGAAAACCGTGCGCACGCAGCCGCTCGAGCAATTCCGGAATGCCGGGATAGAGCGTGCACTCATAGATGCCGACAGGCAGATACCGCTCCCGGTAGCGTGCGACCGCCGCCTGCGCCTGCTCGGGTGTCATGGCATACAGCTCCGAGAACGAATCGAGCAGCGGCGGACCGACAAACTTGCGCAGGCGCGCCGTGTCCGTCTCGTGGATGCCGAAGCCCTCGAGTGCATACTGCACGCTGCGCAGGATGCCCTCGCCGGTGTCAAACAGCGTGCCGTCAAAATCAAATAAGATGGTCTGGATCATGACAAATCTCCGTAATCAAGATGGAAAAAGGATAGCATTGGAACGCGAAATTGTCAACAGCCGCGCCGGATGCATACGCTGTAGCAACCTGAAAAATGTGAGGTTTCGCCATGAACAACGGACTGGAAACACGCTACTTTCTCAGCGCCCTGACCGGCGCGGGCTACTACGCACTGCACAGACAGTTTCTGCGGCCGCCGGAGCGCTATTTCTGCATCCTCAAGGGCGGGCCGGGCTGCGGAAAATCCACATTTCTCAAGCGCGTCGGCGACGCCGGGCGCGCAGCCGGTCTGGCCGTCGTCCGGCTGCACTGCGCGGGCGACCCCGCCTCACTCGACGGGGTCTATTTCCCGGAAAAACGCTCCGGCTTCTTCGACGGCACGGCGCCGCACACCGTCGACCCCGCGCTCTTCGGTGCGAGCGGCGAATATCTGGATCTCGGCACGTTCTGCCGCACGGAGGCGCTCGACACGGCGCGCATCCGCTCCCTGAACGCCGACTGCGCCATGTTCCGCCTGCGCGCGCAGCAGTACCTCACGGCGGCGGCCGCGCTCGATGCGCGCGCCACGCCGGGGCTGGTCTATCCCGAGGACCGGGAGGCAGCGCGCCGCCGGGCAAAGAGCATCTGCACGCGGGAATTCGGCACGCCGGGCAAGGGCACGGAGCCCGGCCGGTGCGAGCGGCTGTTTTTAAGTGCCATCACGTGTGAGGGGCGAATTTTCTTCCCTGAGACGATCGCCGCGCACTGTGCGCGCGTGTACCTGCTTGACGACGGCTGCGGCCTGGCGGAAGAATTTCTGCGCATCGTGCGCGCGCACGCCGTCCGGTGCGGGCTGGACGTTCTCTCCTGCCCCGACCCGCTCATCCCGTCGCGCACGCAGGCGGTGCTCGTACCGTCGCGCGGCGTGGGCTTCCTCGCCGGCACGGCGGACGACGTGACGGAGGGGCTGACACAGCGGCACATCCGGCTCGACGTGCTGCCGGACCCGGTGCGCCAGCGGGCACTGCGCCGCACCATGCGCAGCGATGCCCGGCAGCAGCAGCTCGCCCTCGCAAGCGCAGTGGAGCAGCTGCGCATGGCCAATCTCCTGCACAACGAACTGGAGGCCGTCTACCGGCCGTGTATGGACTTTGCCGCGCTGACCACGTTCACCGACCGGTACCTGCGCACCTTCCCCGGCGCATGAGCGCAAAGCACCCCGGCAGGACGCGCAGTCCCGCCGGGGTGTTCGTTTACAGTTGTCTCAGCAGCAGGGCGAAAAGCACGGATTGCAGCACAGGTTCAGCAGGCACATATCCGCGCACCAGCTGCCGGTGCCGAAGCCGCTGTTCGGATAGCCGGCGCTGTAGGTCGCATACGCATCGCCGCCGCTCTCGAGCTGGTGCAGCAGGCGCTGAAAGTCCGGATTCGTCGGATCCATCTCGGCCGCGCGCCGCGCATCCGCCAGCGCCTGCACGCGGTTGCCCGCGCCGGAATTCGCCATGGCGCTCAGGGCATACCAGTTGGCGTCGCGCTCGGCCGCCGGCACGCCGGACAGCGCCTGCAGCGCCTCGGCAAAATGCCGCGTCTGGATAAAGTTCACCGCCGCCTGATATTCCGGCCGGATACCGGGGTCACGCTGTGCGCCCCAGCCGCCATAGGCACCATAGCCGCCCGCCTGGCCGTAACCGCCGGTCGCGCCATAGCTGTTGGCTTTGCCGTTTTTGATCGCGTCATAGGCCGCGTTGACCTCATTCATTTTTTCCGTCGCGTGCGGGTCGTCCGGATTCAGGTCCGGATGATATTTTTTGGCCAGACGGCGATAGGCCGCCTTGATCTCCTCTTCGCTCGCGTCCCTGGAAACACCGAGAACTTCATACGGGTCTCTCATTCGGCGCTCCTCCCGATCTTTCGTTTTTTCATGGCCGCCTCGTAGCGCAGCCATACGCCGGAGTACAAAATATTGCGCAGTAGCTCCACGTCCTGCAGCACCGGCAGCGCCTCAAACGCCGTCGAACACTCGCCGAGCAGCATCGTCAGCAGCGCGTGCAGATCCGCATCCTGCGGCAGCGTGCGCAGCGGGTTATAGCGCCCGTGCCGGAGATCCTCCGGCAGGTCGATCACCGCGTCGAGCAGATAGATGAACCGCCCCAGTGCCTCGCCAAACGGGCGCAGGCGCGCGTCCCAGAGGTCATCCGTCACAAAGAGCTCGCCCATCAGGCGGCCAAAGCAATTCGCCGCGGCATCCGGGTCGCCGGTGTCGGCCTGCTCGATGGCGGAAAGCTCCGCCATGCACTGCTCGATCGCGGCGCATTGGCGCGGCCAGCGTGCGCGCACGGCTGCGCACCGGGCGCTGAGCGCCTCCGCCTCCCAATATTTCAGCGCGCTGCCGTCATCCTGCCAGTCGTCGCGGCAATTGTTGTACGCCAGCACGACGTTCATATCGGCAGCGTACTCGGTGTAGCGTGTCTGCCAGTAAAAATGTTTGCGCAGCGGGTGCGCAGGACAAACCTCCATGCCGCGCTCCTCGTCCGCTTCGTACAGCGCCGAGAGCAGCAGCACCAGGAACGTCATGTCATACGTCAGCGTCAGGCGGCCGGAAAAGCCGTGCCGCTGCTTGAGCACCCGGCACAGGCCGCAGTAGCAGCCCTTATAGCGATCCTTCTGCGCCTGCGTCAGCCCCTCCAGATTTGCGATCACATATCCGAACATACGGCTGCGCCTCAGGTTTTCCGCTGGAAGGACGTGCCGCATTTGCGGCAGACGATATTGATCTTGCCCTTGCCGCGCGGCACACGCAGGCGTGTCCGGCAGGACGGGCACTTGAAAAAGCGGTAGTCATGCCGCTGATGCCAGCGATCCACAGCACCGCGCCACGCGCTGGTTATTTTATACTTCTGGCGCAGATACGCACCGTTTTCCTGCTGACGGCGGTAGACATTGCGCGAGAGCATACGAAAATAAATGACGATCAGGCCAACGACCGCCAGCGACCACAGGATGCGCGCCGCATAACCGTGCACGAACATGCTGACGATCAGCAAGATCAGTGTCAGCACGGACAGAAGGCGATTGAGTGCGTCCATCCCGTTTCTGCCCATCATCCATTTTGCAAGCCGTTGTCTCATGACCGATCACCTTTCCAGGCTGCTGAATTTGATTCTTGTATTTTATCACACGTCTATGAGAAATATATCAAAGAACTGTAAACACCGCACCTTTCCGCGAAAAAATTGCGTTTTTCCGCCCGCGCGTGGTATACTGCTGAAAAAACCGAGGAGGTAGCCCCCATGAACACTCCGGATGCAGTCCCCGTCGCGCTCGATACCTGGCTGCGGCGCGAGGCATACACGTTCTTCTCCGGCCTGTCGGATCCGTTTTACAGCGTGACCGTCACCGCGGACGTCACGGCACTGCATACTTTCACGAAACGGCGCGGCCTGTCCTTTTATTACGCTCTGGTCTGGCTGTGCACGCAGTCGATCAATCACACGACCGCATTCCGATATTCCATCCGAAACGGCCAGCCGGTCCTGCTCGCACGCCGTGAACCGAGCTTCACCGACCTGCACCCCGGTGCGGAACAGTTCCACATCGTGACGATGCCGGCCGGTGACGCGCTGGAGGACTTCTGCCGCGCGGCACGCGCCAAGAGCCGGGCGCAGACGGAGTTTCTCTCCGCTGCAGCCGAGAGCGACGCGCTGATCTATTTCAGCTGTCTGCCGTGGGTCTCGCTCACGGCGCTGACCAATGAGCGCGATTTTGACGCTGACGACGCCATCCCGCGCATTGCCTGGGGCAAATATCATTGCGAGGGCGAGCGGGACGTGCTCGGCCTCGCGCTCGAGGTAAACCACCGGCTCATCGACGGACTGCACATCGGACGGTTCGTTCAGGATCTGCAGCAGCGCATCGACGCGCTGGCCGAGGCAGAATAATCGTATGTATCAGGCCGACGTGATCTTCAGACCGATGATGCCGATAAGCAGCAGTGCAGCAAAAATGAGCGCCCGACTGTCACCGGCTCTTTGAACAAGATGAAGCCAACGATCACGGAGCCCAGCGCGCCAATGCCGGTCCAGACCGCATAAGCCGTACCAAGCGGCAGTGTTTTGGTCGCGCGTGCCAGCAGGAAAAAGCTCACCGCCATACCGGCGAATGTGAGCAGTGACCAGCTGAGCTTTGTGAATCCCTCTAAATACTTCATGCAGGTTGCCCAAACGACCTCAAAAATTCCGGCAATGCCGAGCATGACCCATGCCATATTGATTATCTCCATACAAAAAATAAAAAATGCGCCTGCCCGCGTCTTCAATGGCCTTCGACGCGGAGCAAACGCTCCCGTTCCCACCCGGCAGCAGGAACACGGACAGAATACCAAAGGCGGCACCATTTGTCAAGTGTGGGGGCCGCAGCGAATAAGATTCCATATCAGCGGCAGGATAAAAGTACCGGATGCCTTCAATCCGAGTCTACACCGACGCATAACAGCTGATCCGTCAGATCATAATTTCCCGTACTGCGGCATGTTGAAACGGCATAACCAATGGCGCTGACAGCAAAACGGGATGACTTTTCGAAATGGACAGAGCGCAGTGAAAACCTTTCCATAAGATTGCCACAAATTGCTTATGACTCAGGTGCGCTGGATATCCAGCGCACCTGAGCCATATGTACGATCATTTAAAAACATCTCACATAGCGCGCAATGAAGAGATAGAACAACTTCAAAAGCTATCCGGCCAAATGCAGCGGCAAGAGGCAGCTATCAGGCAGCAAAAAGCGCCGCAGGCATATACGTCTGCGGCGCTTTGGCAGGGGAAGAAGGCTTCGAACCCTCGGCCTACGGTTTTGGAGACCGTCGCTCTACCAACTGAGCTATTCCCCTATATGTCATGATATTATATTTGGTGGGCCTTCAGGGACTTGAACCCGGGACCGACCGGTTATGAGCCGGTTGCTCTAACCAACTGAGCTAAAGGCCCATAAAAGGCTTGTGATACAAGTTTTGCCGCCACCGGATTTACTTTCAGCAGCGGCAATCCCTGTTTCTTCTGGCTCCTCAAGTTGGACTCGAACCAACGACCCTGCGGTTAACAGCCGCATGCTCTACCAACTGAGCTATTGAGGAATGTCAAGAGGACCAGTTATCGTGGTCCTCTGATGTAGGCGTTGAGTTATCTTCCCGGGCCGTCGCCAGCCAAGTATTGTCACCGTAAACGAGCTTAACTACTGTGTTCGGAATGGGAACAGGTGTACCCTCGTCACCATTAACACCTACTTACTTTCTTGTGAACAAGAAAGTATGCAAAGAAAACTTTACCGAGCGCTTCCGCGCTGTACCTTCTATATTCACAACTGAAAGTGTCAGATTTTCTCTTTACACCTTCAAAACTGAACAATCTTACTCGCAATCGCTATTCTTCTCGAGGTTACCTAATTTTTTAGGTCAAGCCCTCGGCCTATTAGTATCAGTCCGCTCCATACATTACTGCACTTCCACTCCTGACCTATCAACCTTGTAGTCTACAAGGGGCCTTACTCCCGAAGGATGGGAACACTTATCTCGAGGGGAGTTTCACGCTTAGATGCCTTCAGCGTTTATCTCGTCCGTACTTAGCTACCCAGCTATGCCCTTGGCAGAACAACTGGTGCACCAGCGGTACGTCCATCCCGGTCCTCTCGTACTAAGGACAGCTCCTCTCAATATTCCTGCGCCCGCAACAGATAGGGACCGAACTGTCTCACGACGTTCTGAACCCAGC
>ERZ772875.2313-NODE-2313-length-14305-cov-4.435228_pt1 | contig 14305 bp, 10 predicted proteins | sample MGYA00580585_ERZ772875 | MGnify/ENA primary metagenome ERZ772875 (study PRJEB29015, sample SAMEA2737736) | human gut metagenome | biome: human gut; feature: human-associated habitat; material: faeces | place: China | collected 2012 ... | reverse complement strand
AACGGAACGTTTCGCAACGTCCCGTTACTATTGTCTCATGCCTGTCCATGCGCGGGGTGGTTTGACGCTTACCATTGAATCTACAATTAAGCCAATGGAATAATTCAAAGGCATAGAGGTCAAAACTGACTTCTGTGCCTTATTTTTGCCTTGTGTTTTGAACCGGAAAATGGTACACTTTTGAATACAAGCAAACATAGCAAAGGGGTATCAATCATGGAGCTTACTGGGAATTTGCAAATAGTATGCCCAATTAGAGGACAGCTAAAGGTCAATAAACGTAGTAAAGATGGCCTTACTGCTACTGAAGAATTCTATAGGGTAGAAGCAATTAAATTTCTTCTAAGTAAGGGATACCCGAAAGAGAACTTCTGGATTGAGCCTATTATCAAGAAATTTGGCAATAGTGGTCGTAACAGTTTCAGAAGTGATTTTGCAGTACTTGATGTGCCTGCTTCAACAATTAGCACTAATGAACCAGATGACATTCTTGGTCATGCTGTAATTATATGTGAAGTCAAGCGTGATAACAAGAAAAATGAGTATGTAAAAAACACTCAAGTCAAGCCTATGCTGGATTTTGCAAAAAAGCAGAGTACGCTAGGTCTATACTGGGATAACATTGAAAAGCGTGTATTTTGGATTGAAGTCACTGATGGGATAAAGGAGATAAAAGAAGGTCCGCTAACTTTTGTCCCCAAATTTGGACTTCCAATCAAAACTACGCCACTGACATTCAATACAATCGAACCAGTAGACTCCCTAACTGAGACATTTGAGCGCATTGAGGACATTCTTCATCAAGCATCATTTGCTCCTGAAAAAAGATATGAGATTATTTTGCAACTGCTGCTTACCAAAATCTTTGATGAACATGCCTTTGAAGTAAGAGGCGATGAACCTTTAGAAATACAGGATTACCGATCTCTTGGTACTTCGGCTGATACCACAAAGAAAAAGGTTGGAGATGTCGTAAAGAGAGCAATCTCTTTTTATGGGGAACATCTTCCGAACAAGCTGTCAAACACATTGCCATTATCTGGTGAAACTCTGTTTGAAATTTTGAAGATTTTAGCTCCTGTAAAGATTATTCATTCTAAAAGAGATGTAGTTCAGACCTTTTATATGAAGTTTGCGAAGGCTTTGTATAAGTGGGATATGGCGCAGTATTTCACACCAACTACGGTTACGGATTTCCTTGTTGATATTATCAATCCTCAGTTCGGTGAACATATTGCAGACCCAGCTTGTGGTAGTGCAGATTTCCTCGTCGCTGCATTTAGAGCCGCAAGAAAGTTTAATCCTGGATTTGCAGATTGTATCTGGGGTGTTGATAATTCGCCGAACGCCGTTCAAGTGGCAGTGTTGAATATGCTTTTGAACGGTGATGGAAAGACCAATATTATAAAAGATGACTCTCTTGAAAACATAAAAAAATATGCTGAAAAGTATGACGTTATAACATGCAATCCACCATTTGGGACTAAAATCGTAGAAAAACGCTCAATGGTTCTAAGACAGTACGACTTGGGATTTGAATGGTACATAGATGAAGCTGGTGTGCTGAAAAAAACAGATACATTGTTATCTCAACAAGAAACTGGTATTCTGTTTGTAGAAGTCTGCGTTAAAGAGTGTAAACCGAGTGGAAGAATTGCAATTATTCTTCCAAATGGTTATTTAGGAAACAGGTCTATTAAATACAGAACTGTTAGAGAATGGATATTGAGACATACAAAGTTGGCAGCTATTGTTTCACTACCCAGATTTACATTTAAGTCCAGTGGTGCAGATGTAAGTGCAAGCGTTTTGTATTTGGAAAAGCGTGAAACCCCTCTAGAGAATATAGCTGACAGTGAAGAATATCAGTTTGCGGTTGAATTGATCGAAAAAGTTGGCTGGGATGCTGGCAATAAAAAAGCTGCACCAGTTTACAAGAGAGACCCGGAAGATGGCAGCCTCATCATCGATGAAGAAGGTAGCCCTATTTTAGATTGTGATTTTGTTGTTGCTGTTAACAGAATTTTGGCAAGTGATGCTGCAAACTGCTTCGACTGGATATCCAAGGGTAAACATGTAGATCCCGAAGTTAACGGTTGGTCTGTAAATATAAAACATATTTATGATGACCCTGACCTAACGATGGATCCAAAGCGTTACAGTAAAAAAGTCGTAGACTTAAGAAATAAATTAAAAACTCAACCACATGTTTTGTTAGGCGATGTTGTGGATTTTATTCCAGAAAAGCAAAACGCCTACGGCAAAAAGATTACTGTTCAAAAGTCTAGCATATACCAGTATGTTGAAATTCAGGACATAGGATTTGGTGATTTCCACTGTAAAGAAATGCGTGGCTGGGAGTTGCCGAGTCGTGCAAAACATTTTTCATCGGCTGGCGATATCTATATCGGGGCAATTTGGGGCAGTGCAATTAAGTGGTGCTACATTCCAGATGGAATTGATAATGTCGTTGTAACAAATGGTTGCTTTAGATGTAGGGTAAAAGACGGAATGGAAAAGTTTACTCCCGACCTGTTAGCCTATTTGAATAGTGAAGGCTGGGGGGTTCAGATGCGAGCATTTTCTAGAGGTTCTGACGGACTTGCTGAAATCTGTGAAGATGATGCCAAAAATGTTATCATTCCTTTACTCAGTGATGATGTGCGAGATGGATTATCTGAGTATGTAGAAAATCTACAGCGAGGTACTCCGACTATCAATAGCGTAGTAAAGCAACTCATAAAGGACGAACGCGTGGCGTATAATGATCCAGATAAACGTCCTAGCCATATTGTTATTGTATGAGATTAAGAGGCTCCATCCAAATGGATGGAGCCTCTAATTATGTCCCCTGATGAATAAAGCTACATTAGCAAACCCTAATCATACTCTGGGAGTAACCACGCCCGCACTGACAGGCCGCTGCTGCGGCAGTCCTGTATTCGTGCCGCCCACTCCTGCAGCTTTACACGGTGTTTCAACTCTGCGCTTGTCATCCCCTTACCTCCAATATGACAGTAACGGAACGTTTCGCAACGTCCCGTTACTATTGTCTCATGCCTGTCCATGCGCGGAGTGGTTTGACGCTTACACTGTTGCCACGAAAAAGGCCGCCCGCTTGAGGGTAGGTCTTAGAGATTTGCAAAAAACAACTATAGATTGATTCTCTTCAAGCGGAAATAAATCAAGCCCGCACAAATGGCAATGCCAAATGTGTGGGCTTGATTTCTACAGTTCTAATATTAATCCTTTGGATGGGTGGGAGGCTTTTTTAAATGCGTTTCTGATTGCACGCGCTTCGCACTCACCACGACCAGCGATGTCACGAATAATATCGTGACTGCTTTTTAGTTTGTCCGTAGGAAATGTCATCTTTACCGCCGTTCCGTCTAAATAAGTATCTATCGTCTCAGTCCCTTTATCTGTGGCATAGATACACTTGCCACCAGAAGCAATGCAAAAGGTTCCACCTAACTCCTTGCATATTTCACTAACCATGTATAATCCGTATCCGGAATTTGCCCATTCGTCATTCGACCGATTTCCTCTACGAGGATCAAACGCTTGCGAAATTCCCGCTTTAATAGCATAGGACAAGGCTGATTCATCGTCAGTGGCATATGCTCTGTGGATGGAATTTCTCTGTAAACTCTTTTTGATGCCAATTCCCTCATCGACAATTGCAATTTCCGCAGTTTGATCATTCCAGTACTGACCACATATCCATGCAGATGATTCCTCTGCGTGTTCTGGAATATTTCGCAGTATTTCACGTATTAAATATGTCATCAATGCTTGCATTTCTGCATTGTGCCTACAAATAATACGAGATAGTTTTGCTGCTTCCTTTTCGATAGAATCACCCAGTGTACCATATTCTCCTGCCGCTATCTCATCAGAGTGCAGTTTAATCAAGTCGAGTTTTGTAATAGGCAAGTAATTGTCATTTCCGCTCGCAGCACCTGGAACGTTTCCTATTGGTAATGTCTCGGAAATTGATTTAAAGAACCCCATATGTGCAGCATATGAAATGCCTGTTCTACTTTGATCACACTGCAACCGGAATGGCACATCTAAGTGTTTGTTCCTTAATTGCTTTAAAGCAATAGATGTGAGTAGCATACCGAACGGTCGCACCCAGCCCATATTTGCAATCAAAGTCATTTCGTCTACGGTGCTAAAATCAATTTTGTTGATTTCGCTCGCCAGAGAAAGGGCGCTTATGGTGTTAAGATCGGGAATTGTATATTCCAAACAACTTCATCTCTTTCCAATTTTAATTACAAAACCTACCTCTATTACATTTCGCCAAACCGTTTCGCCAACTGCATAAAACTTGAATTCGGCATAACCTGCTTGGATGGGATGAACAGATACCGCCACCGTTTATAGCCGTTTGCCTTGCCCCAGCGGGAAGCGACCTCGCAGTATTGGATGCCGCGCCTTTTCTTAGCAATCACGTCCGCGTCATTCAGCTTGTCCTCACCCTTGACCTCTACGAGATAAATGGTGTCCTCGGTTTCCACCACAAAGTCCGGCTCATAGTTATGACCGTGGTTATAGGTGATATTGAACTCCTGCGGCGCAGGACGTAGCCAGTTCTGTACATCAGCCGATTCTGTTTCCAGAATCCGTGCCAACAACAGTTCCGGACGGCTGTCGAATTTAGCGGTGCTGAACACGCCACGTTTTATCCCCTCAAACAGCACAGACTGGATATTTTCCGTATACTCATCAGAGAAAAGGTTCGCTCGTTCAGAGTAACGATAGGATTGCTGCAGATTATACTTTCTTGTCCCGACCACTTCTTCCTGTAAAAATCCGTTTTCACAGTAAAAATGCTGGAGCATCTGCTTGTAGATTTTATTGCCAATATCCTGCTTGTACATCATAATGATGTTTTGCATTCCATTCGTGCCGTACTGAGCTTCGTAATGGTCGCAGACCTGAGTAATCAGCTTGAACAGCAGTTTGGAACACTTTTCGTAATCGATTTCCGGTTTTGCACGCAGCTGTTCCAGAATGACTTTTTTAGGATTGTATCCTTCAAAGTCGATAGCGTCGCCCTTGATGCGCTGCCTGTCCTGCATATCCTCCAGATTCTGCACAAGCAGCTCATTTTTAATCGGCACATGGGTGAACTCCGTCATGTCCATCTCAAAGTCCACAAACACATATTCCTCAACACCGTCATCCGTTACCTTGATACGGGGAATCGGAATAAATTTGTTCACGGCAGCTCTGTGCGTTTCCTCGGTCTGGTAGAGCATCCATGCTGCCAGTGGCATTTCGTTCTCTTTGAACGTTTGACCAAGGTCTTTGTCCTCGGATACCTGCTGCTTGACCGTTTCTACGATTTGTTGTGCCTGCGTCGGAGTAACCGTGTGAGCTGGGGTATGCTGAATATGGTTCTCGACCTCTGTCTGAATCAACTTCGTTGCTTTCTTGAGCAGCGCATCTGTGGTATCCGTCTTTTCAATTTGAGTATGAGCATACGCTTTTTCCAGCTCGGCATCCGGATCGGTTTCTATTGTCAGCTGAGTATAGACCACTTCTTCGGGCTTGATCTCTTCTGCTTTAATGACATTCCCAGCCTTAAAAATAGAATCACCCTTCTGTGCCTCCGCCAGAATATCCTTGAATTTATCATGTGCAGTCAGCATGACGGCATCCACATCCCGATCACCGGTGCGCTCTCCATAGGGCAGGCGCAAGCCGCGACCTACCATCTGCTCTCGCAGAATTTTGGATGCGGCTGTCCGAAGCGGGACAATGGTATAGAGGTTGTTGACATCCCAGCCTTCTTTGAGCATATTGACATGGATCACGATCTCCACCGGATTTTCCGGATTTTCCACATCCAGAAGCAGCCGTGTGTTGGCTTCGGTTTCTGCACCTTTCTGCTTGGAATGAACAACGATGGTTTTGTTGCGGTATGCACCGCCCCGGAACTCGTCCGACTTCACAAACTGCTCTACCCATGTTGCATGGTCGGTATCTTTACAGACCACCAACATAAACGGCTTCACCACAGGCTTGCCGTGATTGGCAGCGTAGACTTCCAATTTGCGCTTTGTGCTTTCATGGCAGGTGATACCGTCCAGCAGCATCATTTTGTCCAGCTGCTCGTCACCAAAGTTGTAAAAATCAATGTCGGAGCGTGTGACGGCAAAGGGCGTGCGAGTATAGCCGTCCTCGATGGCCTTGGACAGCGGATATTCATATACAACATTTTTGAAAGGAACTTGCTTATTACCCTTCGTCACAAGGGGAGTCGCAGTTAGCTCCAATCCCAGCAGCGGATGCAGTTCGTTGAGTGCCTGCATCCCCCGCTCTGCCCGGTAATGGTGAGATTCATCCATAATTAGCACCAAGTCCGACAGGCCAGAGAGCGCCTGATAGAACGAGTCACCGATGAGCTCGTTCACCTTTTTCATGTTTGCGCCCTCTTTGTTGAACTTGTCGATGTTATATACGAAGATATGTACATCGGATTCAAACAAAGAGAGGTTCTTTTCCCGGTAATCGTCATCCGTGATGATCTGCGGCTGTACGGTAAAACAGCCCAGCCCCCGGAACACATACTTCGGACTGCCGTTATCGCTCAAATCCTTCTTGAGCTTCTCATAGATCGTAGTATTGGGCGCAACCACAAAAAAGTTCCGGATGTTGTGCTGTGTATACAGATAGGCGATAAAAGCACCCATCAGCCGGGTTTTACCCACACCGGTGGCCAGAGCAAAGGTCAAAGACATGAAATCCCGCTCGAAATCCGTACAAATCGGATACATAGCATGAACTGCACCCAGTGCTGCTTTCAGATTCATGCCCTTGCGCAGGGGCACTGCATTCGTGATTTCTTCCAGGATTTTCAGAGATTTTGTCTGCGGCTTCCGCAGGGACATCACGCCGCTGATATAGTCCGTGGTATAAAGCGGAAAATCATTAAACATCCTGTTCCTCCTCGTCATCATACACCGGCGGATGGATGATGTTCAGATTGTAGTCGGTCTTGCCAAACTCACAGCGTTCCAACAACATTTGCGGAATTTTCTTGACGGCAATGTTGTCGTAAGCCTTGTCCAGTCCATTGTCAAAGGAGCGGCAGGCGATAATGAGATATTCACCGTCCTCCATGGTGTCCCTGATAGAGTCCAGATAGGTACTGTTCAGGTGACGGGTTGTTACAAAGAGGTAGCTGTTTTCGTTGCCCACAGACTGCTTCCAGAACAGTTCTCCGTCCGGCTGATAATGGAAGCCCTCGTGCAGGGCAACGGCAGCCGCCAGCATATTGGCATCGTAGTCCTCGTTGATGACATATTCGTCAAAGGCGTCTTTGTTGATGAGGGTAGGCGCGACCTCATAGAAACGATACCCACCGCCGCCCTGCCAATTCTGCGCTTTTGTGATACCGCCGGGGTCCTGCCCCGCAATCACCTTGTCCATACGCACCTTGCAGTGGGTGTAGGCATGGTTGCCCATTTCCACGCCGATCCAGCGTCGCCCCATTTTCTGTGCTGCGGCAGCAGTGGTACCGGAACCAAGGAAGGAATCGAGAACCAAATCGCCGGGATTGGAGGCAATATGGATGATACGCTGAATTAGACGCTCGGGTTTGGGGGTATCAAACGAAATATCGCTTCCAAACAAAGCATTTACTTCGTCCTTAGACTCACCAGTGTGGCCGACTTCGTCCTGCGGCCACCATGTCCACGGTACAATTCCCTTTGCTTCTGATAAAAATTGTTTTCTGCGAGGCACGCCATTTCCGTCACTTCCGAAGGTCACTCGGCCGTCCGCAAGCGCTTTCTTAAATTCTGGCTCTACAACTTTCCAACAATTTCCCGGTGGCGGTGTATGTACTTTCCCATTTGGGGCAACAATTTCGTACATTTGATTGGGCCGGTATCCTTGCGCAAGCAACGAAACTGATTGCCATGCGCCTCGAGGGTCATTATCCGGATTTTTGTACGCTTTGAGTTGTTTTTCTGCAAGCGGAAGATAATTTCTAGCCTTTTTAAATGCATCTTTGTCTTTTACATAAACAAGAATGTATTCATGTGAGTCGCCAATTGCCTCTCGGTTCTCGCGTGAATAACGTTTTTGCCATACAATGGAAGCAAGGAAAGATGATCGGCCAAATACCTCATCGCACAAAACCTTCAGATAATCACGTTCATTGTCATCAATGCTTATCCATATGGAACCCGTATCACCCAAAAGCCTCCACATAATTTGTAGGCGCGGGCGTATCAGATTGAGCCAAAGACTATGTTCAATATTGTCTTCATATATGTTTGCGGCATTTGCGTTGTACGGCGGATCGATATAGATGCACTTTACTTGCCCGGCAAATTTGCTCTCCAGTGCTTTCAACGCCAGCAGATTATCCCCATGGATCAGCATATTCTGCGTCTCCGGGTCGGCGGCAGTGTTGGAAAGCTTCGTGTTTTCAATCAGCAGGCGCGGTTCTACCCGAATCGGTTCGTCCTTGCCGTACCATGTCAGTTCCAGTTTATTGGCCATATTTCTGCCACCCTTCCTTTGCCGCAAGTGCTGCAAGCTGATTCTCTAAATTATAACGAATGTCTAATTCTGTCATTCGCTCAATAGGACGAGACACTGTTGTCGGCAGTGCTGCGATTGCGAGGAAAATCTCCGGATACTTTGCATCGTTTTGCAGTACCTGCCTTTGCGCCGCAGAACGGTCAAACGGATTCTTCTGCAATTCATTCCATGTATCCAGAATGTCTTTTTCCAAATCGGTGAGGTGTTGTTTCTGCCTGAGATACTCGATGAAAAAGCTGTAATCCATTACGCATCCTCCGAGGTATCGCACGGAAGCTTTCCGGACTGTGCAGCCAGCTTCTTTTCCTGTGATTTTACCCGCCGTTCCAGTTTTTTGATATCTTCCGCAGGGGGCAAATCTTCCGGCTTGATCCCACGCTGTCCCAGCATATCCCGCACTGAGAGATTATTCTGCACGTGCTCTCCGGTAATCGCAGATTCTCCCTGAAGGTCTTTTTCTTCCACGTTGTAATTCGTCATTTCTGCGGCAAGATTCTTTGCAGCAATCGAGAGCGTTGGCAGAAAATCGGCCAATGGGCGATTTTCTTTTACACCGAGCCGCTCTTTCATTTCCTGCGTAGTAAAGCCGCCAAACAACGCACGATCTCCCTTAGAGCGGATACGGCCAAACCCCGCATCGTCAACGCCGCGCTCATAAATATTCTGCGAAAGCCGTTTTTCCGATTCCCGAAGTCTGCCTCGCGCCTCGGTGCGTTCGATCAAAGAAATTCGTTCCTCGATCAACTCCTGTTTTCTGGTCTGCACGGCAAAATAACTTTGAGCAAAGGCAATTTCTTCTTTTTTCGGATCGCCATTTTGAGCAATCAGGTAGCAGGCATATCGCGTCAGCATATAGTCCTTCACAGGTCTGCGGGCACCCTTGCCAGTCTCGATCATTTTCGTGACCTCACGAAAATGATCCGACACTTCAATGCCGCTGGTTTTGCAAGACTCCATTGCCCGGTTGATAGCCTTATCGAAGTTTTCCCAGCGCTCATAGCCAAGAAGTGACATTAAATCGCGAGCATACCAAAATTCAATTTTAGCGGTTTCATCACTATGTATAGCAAGGTCGAACTGTTCTTTGATTTGGCCGACTCTTTTTTTGTCCATCGTTCTCCTCCATCACATTAACTGCAAATTTCTTGCTTTCGCAGAAACAGAATTGCTCTCGTCCTCTTATCAGGTTCTCTTGCTCTTGGCTGCAGGCACATTCATTCAGCAGATGAAGACAGTTATCTTTTTGACCAAGTGCCTATGCATTATATTTTCATGCTCCTCTGCAAAGTCCAGCACAAAAGCCATATTATTTCCAAAACTTTCTCGATCATTCAATGAGTGTTTTTCTCATATCTTGTTTTTGATTTCACATATATTGTAATATTATAAGTGCGTTTAGTCAACAAATTGTGGGATGATTTGCAATTCTGTAACCACCAAGACGCTAAAGCATCATTTATGCTTGCTTAATTACAGACATGGCGATAATGATTCCTAAAATACCATCTAATCTCTTTTTCACTTGACTATCTGCAAAGTGCAAGCTACAATCTATCTTGACTTCGAAAAAAGTTTCCAACCTCGCCCTGCTGCCCTGACCCAGATTGTGACCCAAGTGTGCGAAAAAGCGCATGGACGCAGTGGACAAAACCGCATGAAATACGGCACTTTTTGTGGACTGAACGGACATATTAGACGAAAAAATACCAGAAATCACGAACCGACGCCATCTGGCAGTCATGAGGTCAGCGGTTCGATCCCGCTTATCTCCACCAAAAAGGCTTGTTTTCTGATGAAAACAAGCCTTTTTCATAACCTTTTTGATGTTTTTGACATATCGCCGTTATTTTGCGCCCCCAGCGGTTGTACCCACGTCAGCCATACCCCCGCAAAAATTGAACAAAAAGTTCGTAAAGAGCTGCCAAATTGGACATTTATGTGAAAACGTGAATGTCCATTTTTTATTGCCAAAATTCCGCATATCGAGGTGATTTTCATGCAAACGCAAGTCAATTTCTCCTACTTTTACGGCGAAGAATCTGAGCAATTCAGCTACTTCCGGATTCCAAGATTGTTGGTGCGTAGCAAGAAGTTCAAGACACTCTCCACCGAAGCAAAGCTGCTTTATGGCTTGATGCTCGACCGCATGGGGTTATCTGCCAAACCCGGCTGGTATGATGAGCTGGGGCGCGTTTACATCTACTACACACTCGACGAGATTCAGACTGACCTCATGTGCGGACACAACAAGGCGGTTCGGCTGCTGGCCGAGCTGGACACTGGCAAGGACGGGTTCGGCCTGATCGAGCGCGTGAAGCAGGGGCAAGGCCGTCCAGCAAAGATTTACGTCAAAAAATTCACCACGACCGATGTACCGGAAGCTCCCCTTTCTGCGCCTGTTCCAGACTTCCCGGATTCGGAAATCCAGACTTCCCAAAATCAAACTTCCAGACTTCCGCTTTTGGGAAGTCAAGACTTCCCAAAACGGGAAGCAAGTTATTTAGATAATATCTATCCTGAGTTTAGCTATCCTGATCCATCTATCTATCCGGCGCAAGCGCCGCCGGATGGATATGATCGATTCGATTGCAGAAAGCGGCTCTATGAAAAGCTTGACTACGAAATTCTGATTACCGAGTACGGTGAAACATCCGTCAAATCCATCATCGAGCTGCTGACTGATACGCTCTGCACAACAAAGGCGAGCGTTCGTATCGGCGGCGAGGAAATTCCCATTGCCGCTGTCCGGGAACGCCTTGGTCAGCTTGACCGTTTCCATATCACCTATGTGCTGGACTGTATGCAGAAAACCAACACACCCATTCGTAACATTCGCGCATATCTGCTTGCCGCTCTGTATCAGGCGCCGACCACGATAGATTCTTACTATCGCGCCGCCGTCCAAGCGGATTGCGGTCGGTAAATCTGCGCGTTGTTTTTTGCGTCCCAACTTGGGGCGCATTTTTTATACCCATTTTTCGATGAAGGAGGAATACAATGCCCGAAGAAAAAGCAACCCTCAGCAAACAGCCAGCGCTGGAAAAGAAACCTGACGCTGCAAAGCTGCCAAACGCACCGCCCAAAACAGAGAAACCGCCGGATAAAAACGACGGCATAAAGCCCGCTTCTGCGGCTGAAACCAAAAAGCCGGAGGATAAGACTGGCACAGTCAAACCGCCGCCCGCAGAAGTCGGAAAAGCAGATGCGTCCGGCAAGGACAGCCGCAAGGCCACTGTTCCGACAGGTGATGTGAAAAAGCCCGAAGCACCAGTCAAATCACCGTCAGCACCCGCCGAAGCAAAAAAACCAGACGCATCAGCGAACACCCCCGGCAAGGACACCGCCCCTGTGAGCAGTGCAGAAAAGCCCTGCGCAGCAGTCAAGCCGCCGAAACAACCCGCTACAAAAGCCATTCCTGAAAATGCCCCCCAAAAACCGGACGCTAAAACCGCCGCAGCCATCCCGCCAGCGTCGGTCGAAACGAAAAAAATGGATGCGCCAGCGAATACTCCCGACAAGATCGGCGGTAAAAACTCTGCATCTGTAAGCAACGCAGAAAAGTCTCCTATACCGGTCAAACCGTCGGAACCGCCCGCCGCAAAGGCTGCTTCTGAAAATGACCCCAAAAAGCCGGACAGCAAAATCGGCACGGTCATTCCTCCAACCTCGGCTGAAACGAAAAAGCCGATCGCGCCAGCAAATATCCCCGACAAGGTCAGTAGCAAGGACACCGCTTCTGTGAGCGGCGCAGAAAAGCCCGATATGACAACCAAGCCGCCTGCAAAGACTGCCGACGAAAAAAAGCCGACATTGAAAAAGCCAGTGCCGCCGTCCGTGCAGAAAGCGGAACCGTCCGCAAAAATTATGCTGGGCGGAAAGCTGCATGACCCCATCACGCCGCCGAAAGCCGCAGACCCGCCGAAAGGTCTTGGTGAGCAGAAGGGTGTGCGCGTGACGCAGATTTTCGAGGACCGTCTGGATTACCCGGATGAAAAAGCACTGAACAGTCTGCCTATTCCGAAGGAGGGCGAAGGCTTTTCAATGCGCCTGCATCCGGCCTATTTCTATCAGTTCCTCGATCATCCGTTTTCGGTTAACCGCGAGGTCAAGGACTACATCGAACTGTACGAATCCATCCGCGACAACGGCATCAATGAACCGGTCAAAGCAAGGCCGCGCGAGAAAGGCGGCTTGGAACTGATCTCCGGCCACCGCCGACACGACATTGCAAGTCGCCTGAATTATCCTGTGCCGGTCATTATCGCGCAGGTGGACGACGATACTGCGCGTGTTGAAGTCGTTGACGGCAATCTGCACCGCATGGACATTCCAACGTCCGAGCTTGCCCGCGCCGCGAAAATGAAGATGGAAGCCCTTGCACGAAAAGCCGGACGGCGCAGCAAAATGGAGCAGCTTACAAGCCCGGAACCGAAGAAGCGCACCGACCAGATCGTTGCGGAGGATATGGGTATCAGCCGCAATCAGGTCAACCGGCTTGTCAAAATCAATGACCTTGTTCCAGAACTGAAACAGCAGGTGGACGATAAAAAGCTGCCATTCAACACGGCGGTCGAACTTGCCTATCTGAAACCGGATGAGCAAACAAAGGTCGTTGACGTTATGAAGAAAGAGCAGATCGTTCCCTCTATGGCACAGGCCACCGCACTAAAGGAGGCCAGCCGCCATGCAGACACGATGCAGAAAAACCTGCCCTCTCTGGCCCCCGCGCACAAGGTCGATGAGAACAAGATCACGTCCATTATCAAGCCGAAGAAAGCCCCGGAATTGAAGGTCACATTTACCGGCACGGAACTGAAGGACTTCTTTCCTGGCGAAATGCCGAGTGTCGCAGAAGTCAAGCGCGTAGTTTTCGATGCACTGAAAATCCGGGAGGAAGCCTATAAGCGTCAAGCAAAACGGCAGGCCGCAAAGGACGCGATCAAATCGCCCGAACACTGATATGCACCACAGAGCATTACTGCACCGTCTGGTGGTGCCGCCCTGACAATCTAAATTTATGGAGGTTCACATGAACTATCATCCCAAACACAAATCCAACTCACGCACCGCCGTCTGGATCGGTGCAGGCGTTCTCGCCGCCGTCGCCATCGGTGCGATCATTTTTATCGTTGTCACGCTCCGTGCGCCCATGAGCAAGGAAGAAGCGCGCGCCAAAGCGGGCATCGTCTACGATTCCGCTGCCATCGAGGGCGGATGGGACAACCTCTCGCCCGAGGAAATTGCGGAGAAGCTCAATGAAAAGGTCGCGGAGGGCATGATCAACATTTCCATGAACACCGCGCCGTATTTTGAGGAAGGGGCTGCGGACGGAAACCTCATGATTGTGAACGAAAGCATTAACAACTATCCGCAAAAAGTCCAGATCGTCCGCAATGACACCGGCGAACAGATCTATGAATCCGACGCGATTGCTGTTGGCAGCAAGATTGAACGTGCCGCCCTTGACGTGGAGCTTCCATCTGGTACATACGAGTGTACCGCGTATTTTCACAACTTGAACCCGGAAACCGGCGAAATCATCGGCACGGCCGGGGCAATCATCAACATTACCATCAAAAACTAAATTTTCAAAACAACAAAGGAGATTTACCATGAAAAACACCAAGAAAATCATTTCCCTCGTTCTCGCAATTTGTATGCTCGCATCCCTCGCCATTTCCGCTTCCGCTGCCAACACCGTGGACGCATCCGGCGGCACCGGCACTTCGTCTGTTAC